>Ga0310038_10000018_pt1 | contig 221763 bp, 186 predicted proteins | sample Sb_taG_6_FD_200461 | JGI IMG/M metagenome (GOLD analysis project Ga0310038, IMG submission 200461) | Peat soil microbial communities from Weissenstadt, Germany - Sb_50d_4_PS metaG (v2) (version 2) | ecosystem: Environmental > Terrestrial > Soil > Wetlands > Peat | place: Germany: Weissenstadt... | reverse complement strand
CGATCCTGAATTCTTGAAGTCCTATGAAGACCGCGGGGAGCACGTCCAGCTAGATGAAGGTGCTCGAACTAGTATCGTTGTAAAGCTCATCGCTACAGAGATGGAAGGGCCATAGCCGCCGGACCACCGGCGCATTTGGGGGCGGTTGCGGCGCCGAAGGACTCAGGTCAGACGTGGTAAGCGAAGTTGTGCCGATGTTCAACACACCCAGCAATTAGGCACTCGCTCTGAGCTCGCCAGGGGGCGAAACAGTCAGAAAAGTTCGTAAATCGTCTGCCAAAGCAGATCATCCGGGACGTCAACCGTTGAGAACAGGCCGTTACACTTAGGGCGGCCTGAATGGTCGAGAAAGTGACCGATCGAAGGCTACGCGCAAAGTATCTTTCATCGGTTTCCGTTCGAAGGAACGCTCCCTGTTACGCCTCCCCTATAATGAACCGCGAGGTCGTGTTCACATCGAGCGCCTCATCCTTAGCATGATTTATCCAGAGTTTAAAGAATTCTCGCGCCTCGCCCGTTCTGCGACGCTGGTACCGGTGGTGAAGTCGGTGAGCGCCGATCTTCTCACGCCGGTCTCAGCATTCCTGGCGATCGCGGCGGAAGAGCCGCATGCGTTTCTGCTGGAGTCAAACGAGCGCGGCGAGCAGATCGGACGCTATACGTTTCTGGGCGCGCGGCCTTACATGCGGTTGCGGGCGCGGGGCGGCGCGATCGAGATCGAACGCGGGCGGCGCCGCGAGCTCTATGAAGGCAGCGTTTTTCACTTTGTGAAACAGCTGCTTGGAGAGCACCGTCCGGCGGCGATGCCGGGGCTCCCGCCCTTCACCGCCGGGGCCGTCGGATATTTTTCTTACGATGCGGTGCGGCAACTGGAAAAGATTGGCGAGCATGCAAAAGATGATTTGTCTATTCCGGATTGCGAGTTGATGTTCTTCGACCGGTTGCTGGCCTTCGATCACCTCCGCCATCAGATTCACATTGTGGCGGCGGCCGATGTTTCGCGGGAGAGTCCGCGAGCCGCCTATGAGCGTGCAGTGCGCGATATCTCGGCGCTCGAAAGAAAACTGGCCGCAGGATTGCGTCCGGCAATGTGGCGCAAAGCCACAAAGGCGAAGCCACCAAAACTTAAGATCCACGCGGGAACGACGCGTACGAAATTCCTGAGCAGCGCGGAACGTTGCAAGGAATACATTGCCGCCGGAGACATTTTTCAGGTCGTGCTTTCGCAGCGGCTCGACTTCGTCCCCGGAGTTGCGCCATTCGATCTATACCGCGCTCTACGCCAGGTGAATCCTTCTCCGTATCTTTATTTCTTGCGGATGGGCGAGACGCAGATTCTCGGCTCTTCTCCAGAAATGCTGGTGCGCGTGACCGGTCGCAAGCTGGAATATCGGCCTATCGCGGGTACGCATCCTCGCGGACGGGACGAGGCCGAAGATCTGCGTCTCGAAGAGCAGATGCGGACCGATGAAAAAGAACGCGCCGAGCACGTAATGCTGGTCGACCTCGGCCGTAACGATCTCGGCCGCGTCAGCGAATATGGCTCGGTCAAAGTGAAAGACCTGATGTACGTCGAGCGCTACTCCCACGTGATGCACCTCGTTTCGGCATTGGAGGGAACGCTGCGCAAGGACCTTAGCGCCCTCGACGCATTCGCCGCCTGTTTTCCTGCAGGCACTCTCAGCGGCGCCCCGAAGGTCCGCGCCATGCAGATCATCGAGGAATTGGAACCGGTGCGTCGGGGCATCTACGGGGGCTCGGTGCTCTACGCCGATTTCGCTGGCAATCTCGATTCCTGCATTGGCATTCGAACCATGCTCATGCAAGGCAAGCATGCGTATTTGCAGGCCGGAGCTGGGATCGTAGCCGATTCCGATCCCGCGAGTGAGATTGAGGAATCGATGAACAAGGCTCAGGCGCTGCTGAGAGCAGTGGAGATGGCGAGGGTCAGTGGTCAGTGATCAGTGGTCAGTGGTCAGTGCTGAGCACTCGCCGCTTGCCCAGTTCGAGAAATCCACAGGTCATGGTGTTGGAAGTCACATCCCTCCGCCCGGTTCAGACTGCATTCTAGGCACATGCCGTGCTTGGTCAGCCCTATCGTCCAGTCGTATCGCGACTTGATCGTCTGGAAGAAAGCAATGTCTTTTGTGCTCGCTATTTATCGCAGCACCGAAAGCTTTCCCAAGACCGAAACTTACGGCTTGACTTCACAATTACGGCGGGCTGCAGTCTCTGTGCCCAGCAACATTGCTGAGGGACAGGGGCGCCGTTCGACTGGGAAATTCAAGCAGTTTTTTGGGGAATGCCCGAGGCTCCCTGATGGAAGTCGAGACACAGATTCTGATTGCTCGAGAGTTGGGCTACCTGAAACAACCTGATGCGGAGGATCTGTTGAGCGTGGCAGCTGAAGTCGGGCGCATTTTGAACGGTCTCCTGGCCTCTTTGCCGAATCGTGGGTGATTTTTCTGATCACTGACCACTGATCACTGACCACTGATCACTGACCACTTCTTAAAAAATTTTCCACCAGCTTTTTCCCAGCATCCGTCAACACGCTCTCGGGATGAAACTGCACTCCCTCGACCGCAAATCTTCTGTGACGCAGTCCCATGATGGTGCGGCTTCCATCTTTTTCTGTGGTCCAGGCACTCACTTCCAGCTCACCTGGAAAATTCTTTTCTTCGACAATGAGAGAGTGGTAGCGGGTCGCAGTCATAGGTGTCGGAATGCCGCGGAAAATACTTTTATTGTCGTGCGTGACTGCGCTGGTTTTGCCGTGCATCAAATTCGGAGCGCGTACCACGCGACCGCCAAACGCCGCGCCGATGGCCTGATGTCCAAGGCACACCCCGAGAATCGGTACCTTGCCGGCGAAGTTCTTGATCAAATCGATGCTGATGCCCGCATCCTGCGGCGTGCAAGGGCCCGGGGAAATCACGATCCGCTCCGGATGCATGCTCTCCACTTCGTCAACTGTGATCTGGTCGTTGCGGCGAACCTCAACCTTCGCGCCGAGCTCTCCAAAATACTGCACCAGGTTGTAGGTGAATGAGTCGTAGTTGTCGAGTATAAAAACCACCAAAGCGTCCTCACTGTTAGTTTCTTAGCTTACACCGACACGGGCGTGCCTCGTGAGCCGGCAATTATCGGTGTTTGCCGCCGGAATGGGCCACATCACTCCCCAAGGGTGGTATTGACGGAACGTGCTCTTCAACCGCATCCTCTAGCGTAGTTAATTGATACGCCACTTCAATAGCTTGGGGTAACTTATGGCCGAAGCCCAGCAAGAAAAAAGGGCTGCAAGACGATTCGCGCTCCGGATTCCGGTTTCCGTTGCCCGCACTGAAAATTCAAACCAGAGCGAATCCGCTCAAATCCGCGATGTCAGCGCACGCGGTATTTCTCTTTACCTGGATTCGCCCATCGAGCAGGGATCTCCCATCAGCTTCACGCTCACCCTTCCGCCCGAGATTACCCTTACAGAGAGCATCCGGGTGCAATGCAAAGGCCGAGTCGTGAGGATAGAGAACGGAGACGTCGACGGAAAAATGGCCGTGGCGGCGGTAATTGAAGAATACGAATTCCTTCCCGAGAGTGGAAGCTGAGCCGAAAATTTGCTCCGTGCTCACTATCCAGCACTTCTTTCCCTTCCTGACAAGTGATAAGGTTTCTCTCATAGGCTCATACAGACTTAGCCGGTCTTCGTCCTTTAGGGGATTTCCTTGCCACGATCGGGCGTCCAAGTTGTTAGGCTCGTGCTGTTGCTGGCGTTGATAGTCACGCAAGCTCTCTCGCAGAACGGCGGCAACGACAAAGCCACCTCCGCCAAGCCGGAAGTTGCCGTCCTTACCAGCGTACATGTGGTGCACGAACGAGGCGTCCCGGCAATCGAGGTCGTTTGCTCTCACCCTGTCGTATCAACAATTCAGTCCCTGGATTCGCCTCCCCGGCTCGTGATTGACCTGGCGAACGCGCGGGTGGGATTGCAGCGTAAGCGCGTTCCAGTGCTGCAGGAAAACATTCTGACCATCCGAACTGAGCAGTATCAAGTACAACCTCCGGTTACGAGAATTGTTCTCGACCTTTTAGTTCCGTACGGTTACACCTCGGAGTCAGCCGGCAATCAGCTGATGGTGCGGTTAAAGCCCCCTGAAGACTCGATTGCTGCCCATTACCCCTTGCAGGCACCGAAAGTGGTGTCATTGGAGCCCACGGCCGCGCCGGCTTTCGTACCTGTTACCCGCGGTTTCGGCGAGGTCGTGTTGGCCGGTAGCCGGTTTGCGGCAGGATCGTCCCTGACCGCCGGAAGCGAAACTGCCTTGTTGCGATTGTCGCGGGGAGGCGAGGTTCACGTTTGTCCTGGAACCACGCTTTCGGTGACCCCTTCCAAGACCGCGAAAGACTTGATGTTCGGAATGAGCATCGGCGCGCTAGAGACGCACTACACACTCGATACTTCGGCTGACACCATCCTCACTCCAGATTTCCGGATTCTTTTCGCAGGACCTGGAGATTTTCATTACGCCGTCAGCACTGACACACACGGCAATACGTGCGTGCGTGGGCTTAAAGGGAACACTTCATCCGTGATTGTTTCGGAGTTGATGGGCGACCGCATCTATCAGGTGAAACCCAGCGAGCAGGCGGTCTTTCACTCCGGGCGAATCGATAAAGTCGACACCGACGTGCCCCTCGAATGCGGCTGTCCGCCGCCGGTTCCAGTAATGCGAACCGACGCGCCCCCGGAGCGAGTTATCCCGGAGGGTGATACGCCTGCGAACATGAGTTTGGACCAAGCAAGTTCCTCGCCAACGAGTTCACCCAAGTCGCCGGACGAGTCGGGAACCCCCAGCCAGCCCCACACCACGACGCGGCGGACGCTCTCCAACGGAGCCGAAATCCAACCCTTGCCGTCGACGCTGCCGAATGAGATTCACATCCAGGTGGAGGCCCCGCTGGTTTTCCGTGGCAACAAAGCTACTACAGCCCCGCCTGCTCCGACGGAAGAGGCAGCAGCGCTGCCTCTGGTGGAACCCTCACTCAGATTGGTCCGCATGGATGCACAAGTGCAACCACCGCCCGCCGGAAGCGATCAAGCGAAGCCGGAGCATCATCGGATACTGCGACGCATCAGAGGATTTTTCGCTGCAGTCTTCCAATAGAATTCGGGCACTAGAATTCGGATACTAGAATTCGGAAAAATCCTGGCCGAAGGGATTCGGGCCTAAGGCTCCCTCACCCGCGACTAATGACCTTTCGCAGCGGCTCCACTTTCTCTCGGATGTCGTCGGCCAGATCGGCGCCGCGTTCGGCCACGTCGCGCACACGTTCCTTGGCGTCACGAACGCGGTCTCGCGCTTCCTCAGTCCAATCCTGCAACGTGTCCTTGGCATCGTCGTATCCGCGTTTCAGATCGCGACGGAACTGCTTGCCCGTCTTGGGAGCGAGCGCAAGAGCTGTCAATGCTCCAGCTCCCAGCCCAATCAGAAAGAAAGTTATGGCTGTGCCTAGGTTGATTCCGTCGGAAGATTCATAACTTCCAGAGCGCATGATTTGACCTCATTTCTATATAGCGGAAAGCGCCGGCCTGGCTTCGCACCGGGCTTTCTCGGCAGCTGCAATTCTAGTCCTCAACCAGGTCGGACGCGAATCTTCTCTAAAGCCACGAACGTGGTCCGCATACGATGAGTGCAGCTTCAGGAAGGTTTCCATTCCCTCCAGCCTGAGTGTAAAATAACTTTTTGATCCTTGTGCCGCGGAAAATTTGGCCTGCCCGACTTCCGCCGGCTCAGCAAACCGCTCTTATTCGTAAGGAGATTGTTCCAGGCAATGTCGATCCCTGCCACCCAACTGCGTCCCGGCATGATCATCAAGCACAACAATGATCTGCACTCCGTATTCAGTGTCGAACACCGCACGCCCGGAAACCTGCGCGCCTTCATTCAGGCCAAGCTGCGCAACCTGCGCACTGGCGCCATGTTCGAGCATCGCTTTCGGTCGCCCGATCCGATCGAGAAGGTGAACGTCGACGAGGTCGAGATGCAGTTCCTCTACGCCGACGGCGACAGCTACTACTTCATGGACACGTCGAACTACGAGCAGACACACCTGACCAAGGACGTGCTCGGCGACGCCGTGGATTACCTTATCGCCAATCTCGAAATCAAAGTGGAGTTCTTCGACGGCAAGGCCGTTGGCATTGAGCTGCCCCAGACGGTGGAGCTTACGGTGGTTGAGACTGAGCCTGGCCTGAAGAGCGCAACCGCGTCAAGCGTTACCAAAGCCGCCAAAACTGAGACCGGGCTGGTAGTGCAAGTGCCGCCCTTCATCAATGAAGGCGAGAAGATTAAGGTGGATACTGCAGAGGGCGTGTATTTGTCGCGAGCGTGAAAGAACAGTGGTCAGGGGCCAGCGGTCTGTGGTTAGTGAAAGAAACACCCCGACGGTCGCTACTGATCCACTGACCCCTGATCACAGGCCACTTTTTGTATGACTTCCATCGAAAAAGCAACCGAAGCCCACCGCTTCGTGGTTCGTGGGCGCGTGCAGGGCGTCGGATTCCGCTGGTTTGTGGAGCGGGAAGCGCACATTCTCGGAATCGCCGGCTGGGTGCGCAATAACGCCGACGGCAGCGTCGAAGTGTTGGCCCAGGGAAGCCGCGATCAGCTCTCCGGCCTGCGATCCCGTCTGCGCCAGGGGCCGCGCGCCGCTCGGGTGGATGCGGTGGAAGAATCCGACGTCCGGCTCGCCCCTGGTATTACTTCGTTTCGCATTGAAGGAGCGTGGTAGATTGTCCTCCAACTCTAGCCTGAATGACGTCCAACTTAAGCATCTGATCCGTGAAGTGCCGGACTTCCCGAAGAAGGGAATTCTCTTCTACGACATCACGACGCTGTTAAAAGACAAAGTCGGCTTTGCTACTCTCGTCGACCGGCTCTCCGAGCACTATCTCAACCAGAAGATCGATCTCGTTCTTGGCATGGAGGCCCGCGGCTTCATCTTCGCGCCCGCTCTTGCCTACCGCTTGAATGCCGGATTTGTTCCGGTGCGGAAAGTTGGAAAGCTTCCCGCCGAAACCGTGAAGTTTGATTATTCGCTTGAATACGGAACCAACTCGCTCGAGATGCACAAGGACGCTATTCAGAAAGGTCAGCGCGTGCTGATTGTGGATGATCTGCTGGCCACAGGAGGCACGGCCGAGGCCACTGCAAACCTGGCGTCTTTACTTGGCGCTGAGATCGCCGGACTCGGCTTTGTCGTGGAATTGGATTTCCTGCGAGGGCGGGAGAAACTCAAATCCTACAACGTGATGTCACTGCTCCACTACGACAAATGATCGATCGATCAGCCTGTGATCGATTCGACACAAATGGACTAGATACAAATCAACAGACAGAGATAGACAAGGTTGTTGGAGAGCGTCGGCGATCCGAGGTGCTCTACTTCCAGAGGCGCGCGATCATCACTCCCGCTCCGAGCCAGAAGCTGGCGCTCACAACAGCTGCCACAACGAGTCCCAGCACCATGCTCCAGTTCACATGTCCCGGGGGGCAGTCGAGATCAAGATCAGAATCGTAGACGAGCCAGGAGCGCACGAATTTGGCATCGTCCAGGTTTGCGGGTGGGGTTTCGGTCGATTCGCTTCGATACACATCCGCCGCCACTGGACGAACGCCGGATATTGGGGAGAGCTGCATTCGATAATTCATTCCAAACCTCACAAGCAATCACTGCAAATCGCTTGCCACTTCCAACCGTCCTCCAACCATTTGAAAATGCGATCCCTTCAAGAGAGAAATGGTTTCAGTTGCTGCTGTCATGGGTTAGAACAAGCTAAGGCAAAACCAAGCCGTCTTAGCATCCGTCAACCCTTATCCACCACCAGCCTAACCCTGGTGAGCGCGCCTCGTGTCACCACCGAGTCAGAGGATTGTAAATTCCTCGTCGACTCTGGACCTCACTCCCCAAGGCTGCGATTACGTGGGTAGTCTGTGCCTGGTTTCATATCTCTTCCAGTGACAACCTGGAGTCCTTGGGCAGGTAACTTTTGCGCCGAAACCAGTCCTCCATGGCTTCACGGAGCTGATCCAGTGGAACATTTGTGCCGATCTCCATGCGACCATCCGACACCGGTACGGTATCGTCAAACACACTGGCATTTGTAAAGTTGCGCATCGAGAAGCTGTCCAGCCATTTCAGCGGACAGGGAAGACTCTGCCCATGCTCCTCATACATCACGCAAATCTTCCGTGCAAACATCCCTGGGATTTAGTCACAGACACACTAATCCCCTCCACCTTAATGGGCAAGCTAATTCTTACTTGGGGTAGCAGCGCTCAACAACTCCACAAACATCTTGTAAAACTTATCGAGGTCGAGGTCATCCTGCACTTCGACCGGTTGAGCGAACTTTGGCTTGTCGTGCTCCGTCCAGCTCAGCGTGTTGCCGTAGCCGGCGCCGCGGTCCAGGTCTACATCCAGGAACAACGTTTCCTTCTTGGTAATCAGGCTTGGATCGAGCCAAGCTGCCGCTGCCAGTTCATCCCAAAGATAGTTGTAGTTGCCCCGCAGCCGCGCGTATTTGCCAATATAACGTGCCGCCGGCGAATCGCTCGCTTTCGTGCGATTGATCAGATCGGAGGTGAGTCTCGTTTTCACCGAGATATCTACCGACGTGCAAACAATCCTCTTCCACGGCGCGGTGAGCACAATGTGAGCTGCTTCCGGATCGAACCACAGGTTGAACTCGTGCGTCGGAGTGTTGGCGAACTCCGGATCGTCGGTTCGCGGATTGAAGCTGCCTCCCATGAATACAAGCTCTTTCGCCAGCCCCGCGAATTCGGGATCAATCGAAATAGCCAGCGCCAGGTTGGTCATGGGTCCACCTTCATAAATGCTGACCTGGTGCGGAAACTGGTGCACCATTCGCAGCAGAAAGTGCGCCGCATCTTCGCTGGCCGGCTTCGTGGTAGGCTTGCCTTCCGGCATCTCTCCTAACTCTTCGGCCGAATGATAGTACTTGGGTGTCCATGCTCCCAACCAGGCCACGGAGCCAAATTGTTGCTCCCACTGTTCCGTCCCTCGTTGGCGCCGCACCAGCGGATACTCCGCGCCCGGCACTACTGGAATATCGGTGCGTCCAATAAGTTCGAGCATGCGCAAAGTGTGCGCCACTTCTTCATGAAGCCACTGATCGCCCGTCACCACCGTGATGCCCAGAACCTCCGTCTGCGGAGACTGAATCAAAAGCAGCATCGATTGCTGGTCCGTTCCTGCGGGCCCGGCGGCATCCTGGTCGATGATGATCTTTCGTCTCTGCGCCCAGCAGGGAAGCGAGCACACGAGCAGCGCCACCACAACAAGCTGGGATATTTTCAATCTCATCAACGCCCCCGCCGGTCTCCCCGTTTCGTTACCGGGTGATTTTCGCTAATGCCGATTCGCCACAAATGAAAGGCAGATTGAGCTGGACTCAATCTGCCTCATTCTGAAACACCTTGCCACAGCCTAGAAATTGAGCCTGAGGGCGAACTGAATCAGCCTGGGATTGTTCAACTGCTGATTGATTACGCCGAAACTGGAAGAAGTGTTAATGTCTTGCTCCCCAGTATCGCCGATGCCGCCCATGTAGAACTGCGGGTGGTTGAATAGATTGAAAAACTCCGCCCGGAACTGCAGCTTCATGCCCTCACGCCAGGACATCGGAAAGTCCTTCATGATGGAGAAATCCGTGTTCACGAAGCGCGGGCCGTAAACTGGAGCCCGCGGGGCGGTTCCAAGTTCTCCCGCTGGCGCGGGGGCGAAAGCACACGTGTTGAACACTGTGTTGGGCTGGCAGTGTGGCCCGTTGGGATCGCCCACCAGGTCGGGGCGGTTAAAGCTGAAGAAATTGTAGTTGAAATATGTGCCTGTGTTCCCGGCTGCCGGGGTCGCACCGAATGTTGGGCCGGTATTGGCGCTGTCGACGACAAACAGCGGGAATCCAGACTCCGCCCGCTCGATCAGATTGACCTGCCAATTCCCCAGAATGGCGTTGGCCACTCCTCCCAAGCTGCTGCCATAGCGCTTGCCCCTGCCGAACGGCAGGTCGTAGAGGATGCTGGCAGTAAAAGTATCGTTCAGGTTCAACTGCGACAGTCCCCAGTCCAGCTTCTGAGTGCCGGGAAGTGGCCAATAAATCGCGCCGACGTTGGTGCCCAAGCCATCGGTCAAGCCAGAGTCGAAGTTGCGGGCCCAAGTATAGCCCAAGAGTGCGTAGATGCCATGCCGCGCGCTCTTGGTTTCCGCCTTAATTTGCAGCGAGTCGTATCGGGCCGCGCCCACGCTGTTGTTGCTGTTGACTAACTGAAAGGCATTAATGTTGGGGGAAATGATCGGGTTGGCACCGCAACCGAGCGTATAACCGGGCACGGTAAATCCAGTTCCTGGGCAGGCCAGAGGCGAACTGATATTTTCGTTGACCTGGCTGACCAGAATGTGGGCGCTGCGCGAGCCCGCGTATCCCGCAGTCAGCACGATATTGCCGGGCAACTGGTGCTCAATGTTCAGGTTGAACTGCTGCACGATGCCCTGTTTGAAATTGCGGTTCATGGATTGCAGCGTGCCGGTGTAATTGTCGGGATTCACCGGCGCGTTATAAAGGAAGCCATTAGGGACAGCGAGGGTGGAGGGTGGCTGCGCCGAGGGCAGCAGGAACCCGCCCGAAAGCGAGCCTACCGTGCTGCCGTAACTGAGGGCGAAGGGATTAGGATCTACTTCCGCGTAATATGGCGGATTCTGCCAGAGTCCTTGCCCGCCCTGATTCCAGGCGGAGTCGTGGTAGATCGCGTAACCCAGCCGGATCGCGGTGTCCTGGCTTCCCAGCGGCTTCCACGCCAACCCGATGCGCGGCTCCAAGGCCGTTTTGTCAAATTGAATGCCGATTCGTCCGTCGGAGGCGACGCACGGGAACGGTAAAATCGAAGGCGAGCAACCCCCTGGGCTGCCCTTGGGAACGAACCAGGTTTGCGAAACGGAATCGAAGTTTGATTGTCGGTTCTCTACTTCGGTTTCAGGTGTGACCAGGGCCCAAGCCAGCCCGAGGTTTACCGTCAAATTATTGGTGACGCGCCAATTGTCCTGCACGAAGGGACGAACCAGCTTCCAGCGGCGGCCGACGGTAGCTCCCAGAAACGTCTGGTCGTGGGCAGCAAAAACTCCCAGTGCGCCTACAAGAACATCTGCAATATCGTCGTTCGTGAAAAGACCGGTTTCCGTAACGAAACCATCCTGCGAAGCGTTGTTCCGAACGTTCATTTCGTTGGCGCGGTAGACAGCGCCAAAACGAATCTCGTGTTTGCCGCGAATCAGGTCGAGCGTGTCGGAAACCGAGTAGACGTTGGTTCCACCCTGGTAGGGAGCATATCCGCGGTCGCCCACGGCATAGTAGGCCGACATGGAAAACGAGGTCATGCCACAGCTTACGCAGTCATTCGTTGCCTGGTTCAGGCTGGCGGGGTATCCGGTAAGAGAGTCGCACTTGCCCCCCAAATTGGCCCCGGGAATTCCGATGATAGCCGCTTCGCAGGTTCCGGTTCCATAGGAAAGAATGTGGTTGAAAATCCGGCTGAAGCCGGCATTCAACTGGTTGATGGTATTCGGCGAAAACACGTGGGTTTCGGAAAGCGCCAGATTGCGGCCATGATTGTTGATGAACTGATTGCTGCCGAAGGCGGTCGCCTCCGACCAGCTTGGGGAGCCGCCGGGGACGAAGAGAGTGGCCTGATCGTAGCTGAAGCGGGCGAATGCGGAATCCTTGCTGGAGAAATTGTGATCGAGGCGGAAGTCCCATGTACCCTCGTTGAGCTTTCTCGTGGGCTGGTCGGCATAGTTGAAGCCCGCGGAGCCGGTCGCGTTGGGCGTGGGATAGAGCTGAATCACCTTCGCCCCGATCGGGTTTACCAAAGCCTTCGGAATAATGTTGCAGTTGGACGTGCCGGTGTTTTGGGAACCATTTGAGTTGACGGGGACAGGAACGAGCGTGCCGCCCACGGTGTTGCATTGCAGCGCGGAGAAAGTGTACGGGTCGTTGATCTGCGGGATTCCCAATGGGTTGTTGCTGTAGTCGTAGTTGCCGTTCGCGTCTGGCGTAGTCATGGCAGTGGTCGGAACGTATCCGTCAAACGGCTGGCCCTGCCGCTCCATCTTTGCCTGGTAGTCCGCAAAGAAGAAGGTCTTGTCCTTTCGAATCGGCCCGCCCAACGAACCGCCGAACTGATTCAGATTGAATTTCGCCTGGGAGTGGGTGAAGTATTGGTCGGCGTCGAGCGACGTATTACGAAAGAATTCAAATAGCGATCCGTGAAACTGATTCGACCCTGATTTCGTCGTAACCAATACAGTGGGACCTGCTCGTTCTCCGTATTCCGCCGAGTAGGTGTAGGTCAGCACTTTAAATTCCTGGATGTCATCGATCGAAGAGAAAATCGCAATGCCGCCCTCATCCAGTTGATTGTTGTCGTTGCCATCGAGCAGCCAATCGGTGCTTTGTTCGCGAGAGCCACCGACCGAAAGCGAGAACGATCCGCGCGTGGAAGCCTCGCTGCTGGCAGCGCCATTGAAGAAGCTCACGGGACTCGTCGATGCAGTCGTGCCCGGCGTCAGCGTTGCAAGTTGGACGAAATTGCGCCCGTTCAACGGGAGATTGGCAACCTGCTCTGAAGTGATGACTTGCCCCAGAGTCGGGTTCGCAGTCTCCACGGCTACTTCCGTAGCATTGACCTGCACGGTCGACGAAACGGACGCCGGGGCGAGCGTAAAATCGATTTCGCGATGCTCATCGACCTGCAGCCGAACATCCTGCTGTTCCGTAGGCTGAAAACCTGGGGACTCGACTCGAATCGTATAGAACGCAACCGGCAGTAAAGGGATCAAGTAATGTCCCGAATCGTCGGTCGTTGCCACGCGAGAAACTCCCGTGCCCTGCGAGGTGACCTTCACCGTCGCGGCCGAAACCACGGCACCTGCTTTGTCAGAAACGGTGCCCGAAAAACTGCCGCTCGCCTGGCCATACAGCAGAGGACAAATCGAGCCGATTAGCGAAGAGAAAAATGCGGCGAGCAGCACCCTCTTAGTCAGCATAAAAACGCCCCTTTTTCGGCGGCCTCACACCGAATGACGAAATGACTTTCCATTACGAGTTGAATTGGGAGGTCTTCGACCGTAGAACGGCCTTATAAATGGCCGCTCTTCCGAAGTCAAGACTTTTCGGTCTTGAAAAAATATTCGCGGCAGCATCCTTATCGTTTTGGCGCGTCTTTTGCAGAAGGTCGCGTTGTCCCTCCGATACAGTGAGTCTATGTTTCGGAGGGCAAATCGCGCTCCGTGCTAGATGCGCCCTCGAATCGCCCACTCCCGATCAAAGCGCGAGCGGTCGTAGAAGGACTTTTGTGTCCCGACACCCGTCGTCGAGAGCCCGGCGTACAGATTAGCGCGTCGCACCGCCTCCAGTTCCGCCACTCCCTCTGCGAGGAATACCGCGAAACTACCAATGAATGCATCTCCCGCGCCGGAACTGTCGACACTGTTCACGGAAAAAGCCGGCACATGCTCGGCGATGCCGGCGCCCGCGAGGAAAGATCCGTTTGCTCCCAGAGTAATAATGACGCGGCGAATGCCGCCCGCCACTAAATCCTCCGCGCATTTCTTCGCGGCTTCGACATTTCGTACCGCAACTCCGGTAATAATTTCGGCCTCGCTCTCATTCGGGACGAAGTAATCGAGATCAGCAAGAGCTGTCATCTCAACGGACTGCCCCGGTGCCGGGTTCAGGATGCAGCGGATGCCATGCTTTCGAGCAAAGGCGATTGTGTAATAAACCGTTTTCAGCGGAATCTCAAACTGCAAGACAATACAATCGCTGGACTTCAGCATCTCCGACGCCGCGTCAACGTCCGCCGGCTTCAGCGCGTCGTTCGCGCCCTTCACCACCAGAATGCGGTTTTGCCCGTTGGGTTCGACGAAAATCGGCGCCACGCCGCTCGATAATCCCTCAACCTGCATCACGTGCGTCGTGTCGATCCCCAGCTTTTTGAAGTTCTCGATGGTAGCCGGCCCAAACAGATCGCTCCCAACTCGCGCTACCATGAACACATCCGCGCCACACAGGCGAGCGGCTACGGCTTGATTCGCGCCCTTGCCCCCGAACCCCAGATCGAATTTCTGGCCAAAGATTGTTTCCCCAGGTTTCGGGAATCGATCGGTGAAAGTGGTGAGATCGATGTTGGCACTTCCGACCACCGCAATGCGAGGACGCCTGGCCATAAGTTTTGGAGCTACGTGGAAAACGCCGATGCTATTTGGCGCGTCCGATTGTGTCAACGAGAGGCTCCGAATCCGGTTCGCAGATTCCCCCTGCGCCTGATCAGGACTTGATAGAGTCCCTCGCGATTCTCACTCCGAACTTCTGCTATAGTTGCGTTCCTTAGTTGGTTTTAGGAGGTCGCATTCCATGCCTCGAAGTGTCCGCTGTGCCCTGATTCAAGCCAGCAATGCGCTGAGCACCGAGCGTCCCCTCGCCCAGATCAGAAAAGCGATGATCGACAAACATCTGAAGTTGATCGAACAAGCCGCGAAGAAAAAACCTCAGGTTCTGTGCCTGCAGGAACTTTTCTACGGTCCATATTTTTGCGCCGAGCAAAACGCCCGCTGGTATGAACTGACCGAACGTGTGCCCGACGGTCCGACGGTGCGCATGATGCAAAAGCTGGCCGCAAAATATCGGATGGTGATCGTAGTTCCAGTTTACGAAGAACAGATGCCCGGCGTTTATTTCAACACCGCCGCCGTCATCGATGCCGACGGCCGCTATCTCGGCAAGTATCGCAAGCATCACATTCCGCACTGCCATCCCGGATTCTGGGAGAAGTTCTACTTCACACCTGGCGATCTTGGATACCCAGTCTTTGAAACGAAGTATGCCCGCGTTGGCGTCTACATTTGTTACGATCGACATTTCCCCGAAGGTGCACGCATTCTGGGATTGAATGGGGCCGAGATTGTATTCAATCCTTCCGCCACCGTTGCCGGCCTCTCAGAATATTTGTGGGAACTCGAACAACCTGCGCATGCCGTAGCCAACGGATATTTTGTCGGAGCAATCAACCGGGTCGGCGTCGAGAAACCGTGGAGCATCGGGGAGTTTTATGGCAAGAGCTACTTCTGCAATCCGCGCGGAAAAATTATCGCCCAGGCCAGCCGTGACAAAGACGAAGTCGTAGTAGCCGATCTGGATCTGGACATGATCGCGGAAGTGAGAAAAGTATGGCAGTTTTTCCGCGATCGCCGGCCCGAAAGCTACGGACCGATCACCGCGCAGACGGGAGAAGCCGCAGCCGCGGACTGACGGCAGTCTTTTCTATCATCCTCTGAATCGAAACTGATGACAACGCCCCAAACTTCCATCCAATCTCGAATCGAGTCCAGTCCTCTTTATAACCCCGACCTTGCGCCCGCGTCGGCAGAACGCCGCCATTGGGGAACCTACAACTTCGCGGCGCTATGGATTTCGATGTCGGTTAATATCCTCACCTATATGCTGGCGGCCAGCCTGATTCAGGGTGGCATGAACTGGAAACAGGCGGTGATGACAATCTTTCTCGGCAACCTGATCGTGCTCGTCCCGATGCTGCTCAATTCTCATCCGGGAGCGAAGTACGGAGTTCCCTTTCCAGTTCTCGCCCGCGCTTCATTTGGAGTGCTCGGCGCGAACGTGGCTGCCGTCCTGCGCGCGCTCGTAGCCTGCGGATGGTTTGGCATTCAAACCTGGATTGGCGGGGAAGCGATCAGCACCCTGCTGGCGACGCTCGCGCCATCATGGAAAAATTTTCCCTACGCCACGGCTACTTGCTTTTTTCTGTTCTGGCTCATCAACCTCTCCGTCATTCTTATGGGCATTGAGTACATCCGCATCCTGCAGGGGATCAGCGCACCAGTATTACTAGGCGTCGGCCTGCTGCTTTTAGCATGGGCTTACCGCAGTGCGGGCGGCTTCGGTCCCATGCTGGCCGCGCCGTCGCGCTTCACCAACTTCACCGATTTTCTGAAATTCCTGATTCCAGCTCTGAATGGCACCGTGGGTTTCTGGGCAACCGTTTCGCTGAATATTCCTGACTTCACGCGCTTCGCCCGAAACCAGCGTGAGCAAATTGTGGGGCAAGCTCTGGCCCTTCCCACCACCATGACTCTCTACGCTTTCATCGGCATCGCGGTGACTTCGGCTACGGTCGTAATCTACGGAACTGCCATTTCCGATCCCGTGCAACTGCTCAGCCGCTTCCACTCGCCCGTGGCCGTGGTGATCTCGCTGATCGCGATTTTATTGGCTACACTCAACGTCAACATAGGCGCCAACGTGGTATCGCCGGCAAATGATTTTTCCAATCTGTGGCCTCGGCGAATCAGTTTTCGCATTGGTGGCGTGATTACCTGCTTCATGGGCATCGCATTGATGCCGTGGAAACTTCTTGCCGATTACAAGACGTTCATCCTCGGCTGGCTGGGCGGTTACGCCGCTTTTCTCGGACCAGTCGCCGGCATTATGATCTGCGACTATTTCGTTGTCCGAAGATGTTTCCTAAAAGTAGACGATCTCTATCTTCGCGGAGGAATCTACGAGTACTCCGGTGGATTCAACTGGAGCGCAGTGATTGCGCTCGCGCTCGGAGCGGGGACAGCTCTCGTCGGGCTTACGGTTCCCTCGGTGCGTGTCCTCTATGACTATTCCTGGTTCGTGGGCTTCGCCGTTTCTTTTGCAGCCTACTACGCAATGATGAAATTCCAGCGCCCGCCGCTTCTTTCGCCGATCTCAACGGCGTAGCTTCAGCAGACGAACTCGATCTCGCGTCTTTTTGGAGCGGCCTGCTTTTGGGTGGCGCAGCCCGGCTTGCTTTTGGGTGGCGCAGCGCTTCAGCGCTGCGATAAAGCCATTTTAGTAGCGGCTTTAGCCGCTGAGGTCAAACTGCCATCGATACAATCGTCTTTCAGCCGCCTTCTAATGTTTCTGCACACTCCTCTGAAACGCAGGCAGCACTTCGCGCTGATAAATTTCGAGCGATTGCTCTTCGTCTCCGCACATCAAGTACAAATTGAATTGTGTAACCCCTACACTCGCCAGCTTTCGCAATTTTTCATGGTGCGCCGCCACTGGCCCGACCACGCAAAAACGGTCGACCACTTCATCAGATACAAAATTTGCATTATCGCTTTCGACTACGCAGTGGTGCTTGTAGTCGTAATGGCCTCTATCCTGCACATACGAAGTAAGTGCCGCCGGCAAATCGTCCGGCTTGTATTGCCGGATCAGATCCATCACGTGATTCGAGACCAGCGCCGGGAACCAGCGCACCCGCTCGCGCGCGACATCCAGATCGTCAGAAACCCATACCGGAGCTGCCGACATGACCTCGATTTTGTTCTCGTCCCGGCCCGCTGCGCGAGCGCCTTCTTTCACGAAGCCCATACACCAGGAGATTAAGTCAGGATCGGCAAACTGAAGTATGATTCCGTCGGCAACCCTCCCAGCCATGTGCAATACCTTCGGCCCATAGCCTGCGATCCATACTCGCGGAGGAACTTTGGCCCACGTGAGGCGCGTCGGTTGACCGTCGTGCTCAATCTCGCGTCCCGCAGTGAGGTCGCGGAAAGTCTTTACTGCGCTTTCGAGCTGTGACCAGCTCACCGGTTTTTTCCCAAGCACGCGTCGTGAGCTGTCTCCGCGTCCGATACCGAGTTCCATCCTTCCACCAGAAATCAGATTCAACGTCGCGAACAAGCTCGACGTCACCGTCAGATCGCGCACTGCGGGGTTAGTGACCAGCGTGCCCAGCCGCATCTTGCGAGTATTCGCAGCCATCAGCGTGAGCAACGGATAGGGGTCCATCCATAAAACGTGCGAGTCGAAGAGCCATCCATACTGTATTCCCGCATCTTCGGCCTGCCGCGTTAAACCCACAATGCGCTCCACGGAAATATCCGGCTTCATCGTGATGCCAAATTGCATGATGGCGCCTCCCCTAAGCGAAAGTAAAAGTATATGAGGAATGACGTGCGAGGACTAGAAACTGGAAACTAGAAACTTAGGAGCTAAGGTTGGGCAGTGTAGCATAGAATTCCTTCTTCATCTTCTATCTCAGGCCGAGCGGAGGCATCGATGGGATTCGACACAATCCTATGCAACGGATCCGTGGTGACGGCGGCCGATACCTACACCGCGGACGTTGCAATCGCAGACGGCAAGATCACCGCCATCGGCAAGGATCTTCCTCGACAGAATGCTGCGAAGGTACTCGACGCATCGGAAAAATATGTTTTCCCCGGCGGCATCGATGTTCACACGCATCTCGATATGCCATTCGGCGGCACCACCAGCGCCGACGATTTTGAAACCGGAACACGTGCTGCCGCATTCGGAGGAACCACTACGCTCATCGACTTCGCCATCCAGTACAAAGGCCAGCCGCTGCGAAAAGCGTTCGACACATGGATGAACAAAGCCTCAAAGAAGGCCGTCTGCGACTATGCCTTCCACTGCATCGTTACCGACATTAGCGATGGTCAGTTGCAGCAGATGAGCGCGCTGGTGGGTGAAGGCGTCACCAGCTTCAAACTCTTCATGGCCTATCCCGGCCTCTTCATGCTCGACGATGCCAGCATCTTCCGCGCGCTGCAGACCACCGCCAAAAATGGCGGACTTATTTGCATGCACGCCGAAAATGGCAGCGCAATCGATGTCATCGTCCAGCAGGCGCTAGCCGAAGGAAAGAAGGCGCCAAAATATCACGCACTGACGCGGCCGACCACGGCCGAGGCCGAGGCAGTCGCGCGCGCGATTGCATTAGCCGAGATGGCCGGCGCTCCCATCTACATCGTGCATTTGAGTTGCAATGAAGCTCTGGAAAAAGTGCGCGAGGCGCGCGACCGCGGCCTTCCCGTCTACGCCGAAACCTGCCCACAGTATTTGTATCTCTCGATTGAAAACTTTGATGTCCCCGATTTTGAGGGCGCGAAATTTGTCTTCACTCCGCCGCTTCGCGAAAAGTGGCACCAGGAAAAACTCTGGAGCGGCCTCGAGCGCGATCATCTGCAAGTGGTTTCCACGGACCACTGCCCATTCTGTTTCAAGGAGCAGAAAGAACTCGGCCGCGACGACTTCACCAAAATACCGAACGGTGGCCCCGGCATCGAGCATCGCATGAGCCTGATTTACTCCGGCGGCGTTGCCCAGGGACGTTTCAGCGTGAATCGCTTTGTCGAGCTCGTCGCTACCACTCCTGCCAAGCTCTTTGGCTTGTACCCGCGGAAGGGAACGATCGCCGTCGGCAGCGATGCCGATCTCGTTATCTTCGATCCCAAGCGCAAACACACAATCAGCGCCGCCACGCACCACATGCGGGTGGATTACTCGATGTTCGAAGGCATTCAGGTGACGGGTATGCCCGACATCGTTCTATCGCGCGGCCGCGTCGTCGTGGATGGCGACAAGTTTCTGGGCCGCGCCGGGCAAGGCGAGTTTCTCCGGAGGTCCACGTATTCGCAAGTCAACGGCTAGCCGTTGTTTATGATAAACTGCTTAGAATCATCGTTTTGCAACATTGTATTCTTGCACACGTGGCGGCGTAGCTCAGGTGGTTAGAGCGACGGTCTCATAATCCGTAGGTCCGTGGTTCGAGTCCACGCGCCGCCACCAATTCAATCCGCAATTTCCCTTCATCGAAAGAAAAAATGAACAAGCTCTCTCGCACCGCCTTCGCCATTGCGATCGTACTTCTACTTGCGCCGCGGTTAATATTCGCCCAACAAGCTCCTTCGCACCTGAAGACGCGCACTGTTGTACTGATCGTCAGCGATGGCCTGCGCTGGCAGGAGATATTCACCGGCGCAGATCCTGCCCTACTGAATGAAAAAGATGGCGGGATCTGGGACGACGTCAATCGCCTGCGCCGCGACTACTGGCGCGATGACTTCGCGGAGCGTCGCCGAGCGCTTTTTCCGTTCCTTTGGAATGTCGCCGCAAAACAAGGACAAATCTTTGGCAACCAGGCCGAGGGCAGCGTAGCTCGCGTCACCAATGGCTTAGCATTTTCGTATCCCGGATACAATGAGATGCTCACCGGACATCTCGACCCGCACGTCGATAGCAATGAATTCGGCGTCAATCCGAATCTAACGGTCTTCGAGTGGCTGAATCGCTTTCCCGAGCTTCACGGCAAAGTCGCGGTCTATGGAACATGGAGCATCTTCGCCGACATCTTCAATGAAAAACGCAGCGGTTTAGTAATGCAGGTGGGATGGGATCCTCCAAAAGGCGCTCTCACTCCGCGCGAGGATTTGCTGAACCGCCTTTACCGTACTACTACACGCCTCGATGACGATGATGTCTACGATTCCTTCCTGCAAATTCCTTTGCTCGAATATGTGCGGAAGAACGATGTACGCGTTCTTTTTGTGGGATACGGGGAAACTGACAACTGGGCCCATTCTGGCCGCTACGACCTGGTGCTCGAGAGCGCCCACCAGTTCGACCGCTTCACCGAGGAACTCTGGGAGACGATGCAGTCCATCCCCGCCTACCGCGATCAAACCACTTTCATCATCACCACCGACCATGGGCGAGGAAGCGGTCCGGTGGATTGGAAAGAGCATGGCGTCGATCAGAAGGGATCGGAGAACATCTGGATTGCCGTGATCGGTCCCGATACTCGGGCGATGGGTGAACGCGTCAACGTTGCGCCCGTGACGCAGGCACAAATCGCGGCCACTGTGGCGGCTTTTCTTGGCAAGGACTACGCCAAGGATGTGCCATCAGCCGCTCAGCCGCTTCCCGAAGTCCAGCCGCATTAACAATCGCTCGAGCGCACAGATGTTGAAATCTGTTGAATTGTTTTCATCCATTTTACGGAATTAGTAATACTGTTTCTTGGATCGAATTCCGTGTATAAGCCCTCCCGCGGCTCGAATCGACTCAGGACAAAAAAGGAGTAAGTATATTAAGAAACATATAGATGCATTGGCGTTTCGCGTCAACGTTCACACTGGCGAGCAGATTGCTCTGATTGATCTGAATCCCAGTCCTAGGCTCGTGTGAGTGTGCTCTGAAACATTTGTTATGCAAGGTAATGTTAAGCGCGGAGAATGATATTCCAACTCCGGCCTCCCGAGCGGCAATCGTCAATTTCGCGGTTCCTAAATCCTGACGAAAGAATTCTGAACGAGAACGAATTTTCTGAAAGAGAAAGTTTCCAAAACTTATGCAAAGCGACTCTGTGAAGTTTCCGAAAGGAAGGTGGATGATGTCGAACCTTAGCTCTCCCCGCCATGTTTGCGCGCGCTTCAGTGCGCTCCTGGCTCTAATGTTCCTGCTGGTCTCAACCTTCACGCTGGCCCAATCCACGGTTGGAACCGGCAGTGTTCAGGGCACCGTGACCGATCAATCCGGTGCGGTGGTCGCCAATGCCAGGGTAACAATCACCAACAAAGCGACAGCGGGGGCCCTCCACCTCACAGCTTCCTCGGCTGGCACTTACTCCTCAGGGCCGATTCAGCCCGGTGATTATGTAGTGCGCGCTGAAGCCAAAGGCTTCAAGACAGTAGAGGAACCCGTTACCGTGCAAGTTGGCAATACGGCAACTGTCAGCCCAAAGCTGGCAGTCGGGCTGGAAAGCCAGGTCATTGAGGTTCAAGGGGCGGTGGTTGGCGTCAATACCGAGCAAGCCACGGTGCAAGGCACCATCGGTCTGGAACAGATCGAAAATCTCCCTGTTAACGGCCGTAACTTCCTCGATCTCGCTCAGCTCGAGCCGGGCGTTCAGATTCAAGAGGGCAGCACTTTCGATCCCACCAAGAACGGTTTCTCCTCGATCTCTTTCCAGGGCAGGTTCGGCCGCACGGCAAGAATTGAGGTGGATGGTGTCGACGTCAGCGACGAAACCGTAGGCACGACCACTCAGAACATTCCTGCCAGCGCGATTCAGGAATTCCAGCTTTCGCAGTCGTCGCTGGACCTCTCGACCGAACTGACCTCCTCCGGCGCTGTGAACGTTACGACCCGCTCCGGTAGCAACGCGATTCATGGCGAAGCATTCGGATTGTTTCGTGGCAATCAGCTGGCCGCAGCGCTGCCTGGTCCTACCGCGCCACCGTTTCAACGTGAGCAATACGGCGGCAATTTGGGAGGAGCGTTCATTAAGGACAAGCTCTTCTGGTTCCTGGACGGCGAACACACGAAACAAAATCTAACCGGGGCTGAGCCCTTTGGTGGTCCTTTTGCCGTATTGAACACCACTCTGGTGGATCCTTACCGCGAATTGCTAACGGATGAACGTGTAGACTGGAACGTCAAGGGCAATACGCGAGCGTTCTACCGCTTTAACTTCTTCCAGAACCATGGGGTTCGCCCGTATGGTTCGGCCAGCTCCACGCAGGGATTTGAGAATGAAGACCACACTGCGACCCATGTAGCCGGTATCGATTTCAACACCGGCTCGTTCTCACACAGCATCCGCTTCGAATATCTCAAGTTCCGCAACGGAATCGGAGATGGCACAGGAAGCATCCCCGCCGGCCCGGATAATCCATTCCCCGGATTGGGCATTAACATTGGTGCTCCCGTTGCCGGCGATTGCGTGTTTAGCGGCGGCGGTGCCTATTGCGGCGGACCCAACTTTCTCGCGCCTCAGCAAACCATTCAGAGCGATCACCAGGCTAAGTACGATGGCAGCAAGGTTGTCGGCAAGCACGTATTTCGCTACGGGGCCGCTTTTAATCATATTCAGGGCGGCGGCTTGGCAGCCTTCGTTACTTTCCCCCAGGTGGGCACGACCAACGTGCCAACCACCTCCAATCCAGCAGATCCAACCACCTACCCGGCGAGCTACGTTCAACTCGGCAACGGTATTGGTTTTTCGACCGCCAAATCCTCTTTCAACTTCCCTGGTGGCGGCTTGGGGCCTGATAACCGCCTCGAGCTTTATGGTGGGGATGGGTGGAAGATAGTACCCAGGTTTACGCTCTCGCTCGGCTTGCATTATGTGCACGACACCGGACGCGTCGACAGTGACTTGGGTCCGTTGCCTGTTCTCAATTCATGGGCTCCGGGACTCGGTGATCGGGTGCGGACTCCTGCCGACGACTTCGGCCCGCAAGTCGGCTTTGCCTGGGATGTATCCGGCACCGGAAAGACAGTTATCCGTGGTGGCGGCGGCTTATTCTTTGAGAACTCGATCTGGAATAACGTGTTGTTCGATAGCCCGGGTCGAATTCCCAAAGGCATCTTCTCGGACACTCCGTTCGTGTGCTTCGGCGGCGTAGCTCAGTCATTCGCTTGGCCCACCACTATTCCCGCAGGGCCCGTGGCGGGAGGAGCTGGGACATCGAACGGGAGCGGAAGTGTGACTCCCAACTTTTGCGGTGGCACGATCTCTACCGTAGGCCAGCAAATCTTGAATTTGGGCACCGCCTTCAGGTCCGCCGCCGCTGCAAACATTGGGCTGCAACCCAACCCCAATTTTATTGGTACGACCATGAACGCCTCAAACGCTAACGGATTTGATATCTTCGCCCCGAACTATCGCACTCCCCGTTCATGGCAGATGAATCTCGGCATCCAGCACGAATTTCGTCCCGGAACAGTGCTGACCGCCGATTACATTCGCAACATCGGGGAACATTATCTGATCGTCACGGATCAGAACCACAGCGGATCGGCGCGCTCCTTCAATCTTGCCAACGCTATTGCTGCGCGCGACGCGGCGCAGGTCGCGAATGGCTGCCTCGGTCCTGGGTCTCAGGTCACATGTATGATCACGGCTTTAGGGCAGGCGGGAGCCCAATCGGCATACTCCGCAGCCGGGCTGGATTCCAACAATGCGGTTGCGGGTGGCGCCCCGTGCGCCACATGCGCGTTTCCGGGCATTACTCCAAACGGTTCCAACTTCGTCAATACTGCCATTGGGCCTGCCGGCAACGGCTCGCTCGGAACCCTGGACACGCTTGAGCCGATCGGTCGTTCCGTGTACAGCGGATTGCAAATCAGCTTGAAGCAACAAGTACAGCACCCTATTCCTGGGGTGAAGTCCTCCAACTTCCAATTCTCCTACTCTCTCTCGAAGTTCACGAGCCAGGTGCAGGATCAGGACTTCGTCAACCTACCGTTGGACAATGACGAACCGCTCCGGTTTACTGGACCGAACGCTCTGGATCGGACCCACCAATTTTCATTCGGCGGAACCTTCGACCTGCCTCTTTTCACGCGGCTGAGCCTGATCGGGCACTTCTACAGTCCGCTACCCGACAACATTTCTCTGCCTGAGTTGACCAGTGGTGGAGAAATCTACGCCACCGATTGGTTGGGGTCCGGCTTTGGTTCGAACCAGCCCGGAGGCATGCCCGTACCGGGCACGAATCTCGGTGAATTCCAGCGTGGCGTCACCGTCCACAACATGCAGAACCTGATCAACCACTACAACAGCACCTTTGCAGGCAGCCTGACGCCTGCTGGCAGCCAGTTAGTGACCAATGGCGTTATGAGCAGTGCTGACATGACGGCCATGGGCTGGGTGATGCCTTCGTTAGCCAACGTAGCTCCGGGTGCGGTTGGCTTCCCCTGGCTCAAGTCGTTCGACCTGAAGGCAGCATGGCCAATTAAGGTCAAGGAGCGCTTGACTATTGAGCCGAGCGCCAGCATCTTCAACATCTTCAACTTCTCGAACTCGTTCCTGCCGGGCAACTTGCCGGGAGGAACCTCGGGAACGCTGAGCCCTGGAGGCGCTGTGCCTGGGACGCTATCGGCATCTTCGATCGGCGGCGTAACGCCTGGCGCAAACCTTGTACCATTCCGGGCAAGCTTCCAGTCGGGAACCTACGCACTGGGCGCTCCGCGCCAGTTCGAATTCGGACTGCGCATCGCCTTCTAACAAGTCGAATTGCACAACAAAGCCGTGGCGCTTTACGCGCCACGGCTTTTTCATTGCCGGAAGAGGGCTACACGCCGCGCAGCGGCTGAGGGGACGACACAAGTATTGACGCAGATCCTGTAGTCACTGCCGGCGCACTCGCCTTTTAACTTTGCCACCCAGCCTATTGAGAAATTTGTGAGCGCAGTTGTTTCGCCAGCTTTTCAATTCGTTTCAGCCTTTCACTCAGGTCCTTCTGCAGGACACCCTTTGTCGTCTGGTCGATAGCCGAGGGCACGGACTGCGCCAAACTCGCCAGCTCGTCAGCATCGTGCCTGAGTTTCGCAGGATCGACCGACGCTCGCTGATTCAGCGGGGGCGGGACGTCCTTCTCACCTTGCAACACAGCCCGGTTGCCCTGTAGGACCCCAGGCGGAATTGGGCGGCCCTGCGCCAGCGCCGCGGACGATAACAACAACACAAGAGACAAGGCTGAGGCTTTCATCGCGGGCCTCCTCAGGTTACGTTCGAAAGGTTACGTTCTAATTCGGCATTCTACTCCTGCGATCCACCAAACTCTCCGAAGTCTTTTCATCACGATGACCCCCACAAGTCCGCTTCCCCAAAGTACTTCCACAGCGTTACCGAAGTTTGCGCGGCGGTCTATAAATCATTGTTACTAAACCTGTTAGCCCGTTATCCTTGCTGTTGGTGTTCCTGCGCCAGCCCCCAGGGACCGCATCAAGTCCTAGACGATGTCCACTCAAGAACAGTCGTGGAAGGGTTTGCCCATCGGCGCCAAGGCTTTCATCGGCCTGGTGATCACGATCGGCACGGCTTCGCTGCTTCAGGCGGCGATCCATCAGAGTAGCAAAAACATCGCACAGTTCATCTGTTATCTGGGCGTGGCGGTCTTGGCGTCGCGGCTGCGCGTCACCCTGCCCGGTATCACGGGCACGCTTTCGGTCAACTTCCTGTTTATCTTGGTAGGCATCGCGGAGCTGAGCTACTCCGAGGCAATGACTCTGGGAGCGATCTCCATGTTGGCCCAGACTTTGTATCCCAACCGCCCGAACGCAATCCAGTTGACGTTCAACGTTTGTGCCGGCGCCCTCTCCACCGCTCTGGCTTACGTTGTGTATCACAATGGTCTGGCCAACGAACTCATCGCCAGTCGTCCACTGATCCTATGTCTTGCGGCTTCGACCTACTTCATCGCGAACGCAGGGTGCATCGGCGCCGTGATTTCTTTCAGTGAAGGCAGGCCTCTTCGGCGGATTCTGGTGGACTGCTATTTGTGGTCTTTCCCCTACTATCTGGTGGGCGCAGGAATCGCAGGCGCGATTGGTTGGTTTAACCAGGAATTCAATTGGGAGTCGTCTCTCCTCTTCGTCCCGGCAATGTATATCATCTACCGCTCCTACCGCCTGTATCTGGGAAAGTTGGAGGATCAGAAGCGGCACGTCGAAGAGATTGCCAACCTGCATCTCCGAACCATTGAAGCCCTCGCCCTCGCCATTGAGGCCAAAGACCAGACTACCCACGCTCACTTGCAGCGGGTTCGCATCTACGCCATTGAAGTAGCCAAAGAATTGGGCCTTAAGGGCACCGAATTGGATGCTCTTCACGCCGCGGCGCTGCTGCACGACATCGGTAAACTCGCCGTGCCTGAACACATCATCGCCAAGCCCGGCCGGCTAACCCCGGAAGAGTTCGAGAAGATGAAGATTCACACCGTTGTCGGCGCGGAGATTCTGGAACGAGTCCGCTTCCCCTATCCGGTTGTGCCGATCGTGCGAGCCCATCATGAAAAGTGGGATGGCTCTGGTTATCCCTTTGGCCTGAAAGGCGAAGAGATTCCGATTGGCGCGCGCGTGCTTTCCGCGGTCGATTTTCTCGACGCTCTGGCTTCCGACCGTCAGTATCGCCGGGCGATGCCGCTCGATGAGGTTATGAAGAGGCTGGCTGAAGAGTCGGGCAAGTCGTTTGATCCGAAAGTCGTGAGTGTTCTCCAGCGCTGTTATCGAACCCTGGAAAATCTGGCCTTGGCCCAATCAGGCCAGGCTGGCGACCCGGCGTTGCCTGCCGAACTCAAGGTCACGCGCGGACCAGCGCCATCTGCGGGATACGAAAATGCGTCTGTCTCGGACGCGCCCGGCAGGGAAGCAACTTTTCTCTCGTCGATCGCTGCGGCTCGCCAGGAGGCGCAATCTCTGTTTGAGTTGAGCCAGAACCTGGGTGCCTCCCTGAGCTTGGGCGAGACGCTCTCGGTTTTCTCGGTGAAGCTCAAGCCCATGGTTCCCTACGATGCGATCGCCATCTACATCCTGCGCGAAGATGTGTTGATGCCGGAGTATGTAAATGGCGATAACTATCGGCTTTTTTCCTCTTTGCGAATTCCTGTGGGCGACGGTCTGTCGGGTTGGGTGGCACAGAATAAGAAACCCATTATCAACGGTAATCCTTCAGTTGAGCCTGGCTATCTGAACGATCCCGACAAGTTCAGCACACTTCGGTCCGCCCTGGCTGTTCCTCTGGAGGGCATCTCGGGCGTGATCGGTGTTCTCGCCCTCTACCGCTCCGAGCGCGATGCTTTTACCTCCGATCATCTTCGCCTGCTCCTGGCCGTGAGCGGAAAGATGGCTCTCGCCATCGAAAATGCTCTCAAATACGAGCAGGCGGAAAGCTCCGCTACTACCGATTATCTTACCGGTCTGCCCAATGCCCGGTCGCTCTTTTTGCAACTCGACCGCGAGCTAGCCCGCTGCAAACGCGACAAAATCTCCCTCACCCTGATGGTCTGCGACATGAACGGCTTCAAGAAAATCAACGATCGCTTCGGCCACCTCGAGGGAAATCGTGTTCTGCGTTTGTTCGCTCAGGCCCTGAAAGACACATGTCGCGAATACGACTACGTGGCCCGCATGGGTGGAGACGAATTTGTAGTCATCGCTCCGGGACTGCCGGCCGATGCCGCCACCAAGAAAGTTGACCAGATTCGCCCCCTTGCCATGCAGGCGGGCTTTGAGGTTTGCGGCGAACAGATCCTCTCGCTGAGCGTGGGAGTCGCCGTTTCTCCAGACGATGGCAATGATGCCGAGCAGCTCCTCACCGAAGCCGACCGGCGCATGTATGTCGAGAAGCAGAAGCAACCTACGGAGAAAGATCAGCGGCTGCACACCCGCATGAAATGCCGGCTCACGGTGGAGCTGCACTCCGATGCTGGCGACCCCATCTTCGGAAATCTAATTGATATCAGTCTCGGCGGCTGCTACGTTGAAACCAGCGCGATCTTATCTCCCGCCTCGAATGTCAAAGTGATCTTTTCCATGGATGACGGTGCTTTGACAGCGGAGGGCACCATCGCTCGACTCCATCCCGGCTCGGGAGTAGCAGTGCAATTCAAGGAGATGAGTCGCGACTCGCGGGATATCATGTACCGTGTTCTGGAGTTCGTGCAGAGCTCAACCTCCCTCTATAACGACCGCTACCTGCAGAGCCTCTTCAAGCGCTAACCGGCCTCGTAGCTGCGGGAGCTCAATGTGGGGACAGCCGCCCCCGGCTGTCCATCGAGCAAAGCTCGACGCTTTCTTCGCCTGGATCACAAATTGATTCCAGGGTAGTGTCTTAAACGTCAGACACAAACTGATTCCGGCCGCCGCTTGAAGCCCGTCTCCCCTCGCCCGTACACTTATAGAATGCACGTTCACGTTCATGGCGGGGGTGGTCCCAAGCGAGTCCTCAAGATCTCGCTCGGCGTGACCCTGGCCTACATCGTGCTGCTGGTGGTCGCAGGAATCCGCGCTCATTCGCTGGCCCTGCTCTCCGAAGCCGGACACAACCTCTCCGACTTCTTAGCGCTTTTGCTCTCGCTGGTGGCGGTCTATTTGCAATCGCGTCCCGCCAGTTCGACGAAGACCTACGGCTACCATCGCGCCGGAGTGCTGGCCGCGCTGGTGAATGCCGTATCGTTGGTCGCCGTCTCCTTCTTTATCTTCTACGAGGCGTTTCACCGCCTGCAGCATCCCCAGCATGTGCAGGCCTCAGTGATGATGTGGGTCGCCGCGGCGGGCGTGGCGATGAACGGAGTGATTGCCTGGCTGCTGTACCGCTCCGGCCAGAGTTCTGGAAACGACGTGAACATCCGCAGCGCATTGCTGCATGAAGTGGGCGACACTCTTTCCACCGCCGCCGTGATCGCCGGAGGATGGGCCATTCTGGTCACGGGCGATACCTGGATCGACTCCGCGCTCTCTTTCGGAATCGGCGCGCTGATCCTCTGGTCAGGCTTCGGCATCGTGCGCGAGACCCTTAACATTCTGCTCGAAGGCACCCCGCGTGGCGTGAAACTCGAACTCGTCGAAAACACGATCCGCTCCATCGATGGAGTGAATGATGTCCATGATCTTCACTGCTGGAGCATCGGCTCGGAGACTCGAGCACTCTCCTGCCACATCTCGATTGCCGACATCCCGCCCTCGGTCAGCGAGCGCATCCTGCGCGACGTGAAAGACCGCCTGCACCACAGCTTCCACATCGACCACACCACTATCCAGTTCGAGCACGTGGAATGCGAAGTGGCTCATGGATGCGTGATACCAGTGGGCGAAAGCGAAGGGCATCATCATCACAGCCACTGAGAGCGCCCTTACCTGAATTTACTCCGGCCAGTCTTGTGCGCCATGAAGAATTCGGACGATCTCTACCGCATCTTCACGAATGCGATAGACCGCGAGATACGGCAAGCCAGTAAAGACCAGTTCGCGCGTGTCCAGCTTTCGACCTGTTCTTCCGTATTCGGGGAACTCCGCCAACAGGTCAATCTGGCGGTGGATGGAAAGGGCGACGCGGCGTGCCGCGGCACTGCTGCGGTGTTCGTCAATGTAATCGCAAATGTGAGTGAAGTCGCGGACGGCAGCATCCGTCCAGCGAATAATCATTAGCCCGGATACCTCTTGTCAATCATTTTCCTGACATCCGAGTGATCCACGAGCTCGCCACGGTCAGCAGCAGCGAGGCCCTTGTCTACCTCACGCAGGAACCACTCGTCGTAGTTCACCATACGCTCGACAGCCTCAACGATAAGAGCCGTACTAGCTCGGCCCTGCTGCTCCGCCAACCGTCTAAGCTTTGCCTGCAACTCGGGGTTGAGGGGTACGTCCATGCTTACAAGGCTAGGCACAGGAAGAGGCAGTGTCAACAGATTTAGTTCTGCTGTTCATAAATCTCCCGCACCCGTTCAATCGTATCCGCCTCATCCGCCGTCTTATCCGGCCTTAACCGCACGATCCTTGGAAAGCGCAGCGCGTATCCACTCTCGTGCCGCTCTGACTGCATCATATTGTTGAAAGCCACTTCGAGCACCACCTTCGGCTCAACCGTCCGCCGAAAACCGTTATCTTCAACCGTGTGCTCCAGAAACCACTGCGTCATTTCCGCAATCTCAACGTCCGTCAGGCCCGAATATGCCTTGCCGATATTCACCAACCGTTCTTTATCCTTATCCCATACTGCAAACGTGTAGTCGCTGAGCACGCCCACGCGCTTGCCGTGACCGTATTCGACCGCTGTTACGACCACGTCGAGAGTGGCCAGTTCGCGCTTCATCTTGAGCCACGACTTCCCTCGCTTCCCTGGCATGTAAGCCGACTCGAGGTCTTTGATCATCAATCCTTCGTTGCCTCTCTCCTGCGCGGCCGCAAACAGTTCTTCCAATTCCTCGGACGAGTTCGCGCGAAACACCGGCGCGCGGATAACTCCCGCCGCCAGGTTATTCTCCCGGCTCTGTTCCTCAAAGATTAGCTTCCCTTGCCCCGTCTTTCTCTGTGTCTCTGTGCCTCTGTGGTGAATGATTTTTCCCTCCGCTCTCAGCAATTCATCCAGTACCCGAGCACGCTCCCGCAGCGGACTATCAATCAGCAACTGCCCGCCCGAATATAAAACGTCGAACACGAGATAAGCGACAGGAACCTCCCGCAACATGCGCTCACTGATTTTCTTACGCCCCAGCCGCTGCTGCAGCACGCTGAAGGGCCGAGCCCGCCCAAGATTCATCGCCTTCGCTTCTCCCGTGTCCGTGAGCGGCTCGTCAACCACTTTCAGCGTATCCTCAACATTCGCCGGGTACTCCCAGGCCACAATCTCGCCATCGAGAATCGCATCCTGTGGCAGTCCCGCCAGCGCGTCAGGCAACTCCGGAAACGACTCTGTGATCTCATCCCGAGTGCGCGAAAAAAGCTTCACCTCGCCGTCAGCCACGTGCGCCTGCGCTCGAATCCCGTCGTACTTGTCCTCTACTGCAGCCTCTGCGAAATAACTCAGCCCTTCTTCAGCCGACTCAATCGGACTTGCAAGCATGAATCCCAGCGGATGAAACATCCGCATCTTAGCTTCGCCGAGCTTGCCTTCGACAGCCAGCCTCAGCGTCTCGCCTATATCCCCGAGCAACATATTCGCTCGCTGCACTTTCTCCAACGCCCCCGCAAGCGTGCCGCCGCATGCCCTGGCGATCGCTTCCTCGACCAGGCTCTCTTTCAGCCCAATCCGCAAATCGCCAGTCATGATCTTCACGATGTACTTGGCTTCGAGCGGAGTCGCTCGCCCCAGCAAATCGCGGACCAGAGCCGCCTTTGCTGCCGGCCCGCGTGCCGCTGCGATCTCACGAAAAACTCCGCTTACCTCCGCCACTCCCAACCCTTGTCCAGCTCGCTGTTCCAGAACCTGCCCGGCCACCGCACCCAAATCTCCGTGCTTCCGATAGGTAGCTGTAAGTTCCGCTTCACTCTTTCCAGAAAGCTCCGCCACCACGCGCCACAATAGCGCGCCGCCCACCTGCAAAGTTGTCTCCTCCCATGCAGGAAATGCTCGTCCGGAGAGCAACACCGCCGACACCGCCGCCTCATCGGGAGTGCGCGATTTCAGGTAGTCCGCCACGATCCCCGTCTTCAGCAACCTCTTGGGGGTGGCGGCAATCGCCTCGGCACTTTCAGCAAGCTTTCGCATGGAGTTTAAGATGCTCTTTGAGCATAGCCGACCTCTAGCTGGATTAGTGTCCTGTCCCACGAGATACCTGTGTGGGGACAGCCGCCCTCGGCTGTCCGTCGAGCGAAGCTCGACTCTTCGGCCATGCGGCCACACTACCCCCCAAAACCACGCATAGAACGCATTGCCCTGTGGTAATCTAGTGTTTGGTGCGTCCCCGGCGCCCGGAGCATCTAAGTACCGTGCGTTCCCTTCGAAATCTCGTGCGCTTCCTGGTAGCAGTGCAGCTTTTGCCCGCGCTGGAAAGCGGTGAAGAAACCCTGGTCGGCGGCCAAGCCGTCCTCGAAGGCGTAATGATGCGTTCTCCGCACGCCTGGGCCATCGCTTGTCGCAAGCCCTCCGGCGAAGTGGTCACCCTGAGTGAACCGCTCGAGCGTCCCTCGGAAAAGCATAAATGGATGGGCTGGCCCATCCTCCGTGGAGTCATGACCCTCGGCTACGCCATGAGCCTCGGCTACCGCGCCCTGCGGTTCTCCGCCAATGTCGCCATCGAAGATGTAATGCAAAAAGATGAGCCATCCACCACCGGCCATGTGGAGACGGCCGCCTCGGCCGTCCCGCCGAAGCCTGCCCTGAGCCTGTCGAACGGGCGAAGCGAGGCGGAACCTATCCCGACAGTCTCAGCCAAATCTCAATCTCGGGAAAAAGCCGCCAACATCAGCGGATGGCTGGCCGCAGCCAACGTCATCATCTCGCTGGCGTTTTTCATTTTCATGTACAAATACCTGCCACTGCTAGCGGCCACGGAACTGAAGAAAGCGAATCCCGCCCTCGGCGGTCAAATCGTTTTCAACCTGGTTGACGGCGCTGTGCGCCTGATCCTCTTCCTGCTCTTTATCTGGGGAGTCTCGCTGTTCCCAGACATTCGCCGCGTCTATCAATATCACGGCGCCGAGCACAAAACTGTTTTCGCCTTCGAAGATGGCAAGCCGCTCGAAACCGCCTCCGTGCAGAAATATTCAACATATCACCCGCGCTGCGGCACCAGTTTCCTGATGACGGTGATGCTGATCTCAATCTTCTTCTACATGCTGGTACCATTCACCACATTCTGGGCGCGCTTCGCTTCGCGCGTTGCGCTGTTGCCTGTGATCGCCGGCGTTTCCTACGAAATCATCCGCTTCGCCGCCAAACATCGCGGCTCACTCTTCGCCCTGATGACCGCACCCGGCCTGTGGCTGCAGCGCATCACTACCCAGCCTCCGTCCGACGAAATGGCCCAATGCGCCATCACCGCCCTCGACCAAGCCATGAATCTTGAAAAAGACCATGGCGGCGAGCTGGTGATTGCCTAGCGGCCCCGCCGCGAATACTTCTCTCTCCCAATTACCGTCCCTAAAATGCTGTAGAGAAATAAAGATTGCATCACTCTTGCGAAAACGTGCAGAGCAGATGCACCGAGACGCAACAACCTGCGTCTCCACGAAGGCTGGATCATGTTTGAGAGATTGGACCAACTCGAAGCTCGATATGAGGAATTAACTCAGGCCCTGGCCTCCTCCGAGGTCATTGGCGACTCATCCAAATTTCAGAAAACAGCGAAGGCGCATGCCGAAATCGCCCCCACGGTCGAAAAATACCGCGAGTATAAGGACCTTAAAAAGGGAATCGCCGAGAGCAAATCGATGCTTGCCGACGAGAAAGATCCCGAGATGCGTGCCTACGCCCAGGAAGAACTCAACAAACTGGAGCCTCGCGTCGCCGCCATTGAGGAAGAGTTGAAAGTCCTGCTGCTTCCAAAAGATCCAAACGACGAAAAAAATATCATCCTCGAAATCCGCGCTGGCACTGGCGGAGACGAAGCTACGCTATTTGCCGCCGAGATCTTCCGCATGTACACCCGCTACGCCGAGACCCAGCGCTGGAAGGTCGAAGTGCTGTCATCTTCTGAATCCTCCGCTGGCGGCCTGAAAGAAGTCATCGCCATCATCGAAGGCAACCGCGTCTTTTCTCAGCTAAAGTACGAAAGTGGCGTCCACCGCGTGCAGCGCGTTCCCGCCACCGAGCAGCAAGGACGCGTCCACACCTCCGCCGTCACCGTCGCGGTCCTGCCGGAAGCCGAAGACGTCGACATCAAGATCGAAGCCAAAGACCTGCGCATCGACACGTTCTGCTCCAGTGGCCCAGGCGGCCAGTCGGTGAATACGACGTACTCTGCCGTTCGCATCACGCATATTCCAACCAACACGGTGGTCAGTTGCCAGGACGAAAAATCTCAGATCAAGAATCGCGAGAAGGGGATGCGCGTGCTGCGCTCCCGCCTCTACGAAATCGAGATGGAAAAACAGCAGCAGGCCTTGGCCAAAGAGCGCAAGGCAATGGTGGGATCGGGCGACCGCAGCGAGAAGATCCGCACCTATAACTTCCCGCAAAACCGCGTCACCGACCATCGCATCGGCTTCACCCTACACCAACTCGAAGCGGTAATGGACGGCAAGCTTCAGCCGCTGATCGAGGCCCTGACCACGCACTACCAGGCAGAGAAGCTGAAGCAGGAAGCCACTGGCGTGGTGTGAGAGATCGGTGAAGGATTGCGATGTGAGCGATTCAGTGGGGACAGCCGCCCTCGGCTGTCCATCTGGCCGAAGCCCGGCGGCGATCAAGGAGAAGAGCATGTCCAATCTGCACTCGACGGTCGCATCCGCTATCATGAACCGCTACACCGCCAACGCCGACCGCGTCCGCGAGCTTGCCGCACCCCTCACCAACGCCCAGTTCTGGCGCAAGCCTTACCCCTACGGAAACAGCTTCGGCCACCTCGTCCTGCACCTCACTGGCAATCTGAACTACTACATCGGCGCGCAGATCGCCGGGACAGGCTATGTCCGCGATCGCCCGCGTGAATTCAACGACCCTGACCCGCCATCGAAAGACGATGCCTTCCAACGCTTCGACGACGCAGTAGAGATGGTTGTCAAAACCATCCGCGAACAATCGCCGGAAGATTGGTCGGCGGAATACTCCGGCGTCGGCACCGATGCTACGAACCGCCTCGCGATGCTCGTGCAGTGCGCCGCACACATGCAACATCACATCGGCCAGATGATCTATCTCGGTTACGAACTCAACCGGCCTACCGCGGCCATGTCTAGGTAACAACCGACAAAGTGCCGGACAAGGCCGCTAGCGCGAACAACCCCGCGTATAATTCCAGCACCGAAAGTGACTATGGCCATGTCGACTAGACGATCCCGCTCCCTACTCGCTCTCGCCGGCTTCGGCATCGCTACAGCCGGTGCGGCCTGGTATGGCTCCCGTTACAGCAGAAGAAATCGTGACTCCTGGTATCGCGAGCTCGACAAGCCGGACTTCACGCCGCCGGACGAAGTCTTTCCAATCATCTGGACTTCGCTCTACGCCTTGATCGCCTGGTCGGGATGGCGCGTGTGGAGCGCCGCCCCCTCCCGCCATCGCACCGCTGCCCTGCGTCTCTGGATTTCACAACTGGCAGCCAACGCGAAATGGTCAAAGCTTTTCTTTGGCCAGCATCGTCCCATCGCAGCCCTGGTCGACGCTGTCGCATTGGAAGCAACAATTCTCTCCTATATGAATTCCGCCCGCAAAGTCGATCGCGCAGCAGCCGGGGCCTTCGTTCCCTACGCCGCCTGGATCGCCTTCGCCACGGTTCTTAATGCGGAAATCGCCCGCCGAAATTTTCTACGAGCCTGATCCTCTCGCGGCTTCAATATATTGTCCTGCTTTACCCTGTGTCCCGGAGCCTGCCCTGAGCGATGTCGAAGAGTGCCCACTGTGGTGAAATAGTCGTGTGCGCCTGAAAGAAGCCCTACGTTCCGCGATCGCTCGTCTCACGGCAGCTCAAGTTCCCTCCCCGCGCATGAACGCTGAATTGCTTCTGATGTTCACCCTGAGCGTCGACCGAGCGTATCTTTTTGCCCACCCCGAGCGCGAGATGACCTTCGATGAGTCCAGCGGCTACGAAGCGGCCCTCGCCGAGCGCGCCCGCGGCGTTCCCGCGCAATACATCACCGGCCATCAGGAATTCTGGGGCATGGATCTCATCGTCACCCCCGCAGTACTAATCCCGCGCCCCGAAACCGAGCATGTCATCGAAGCCGTCCTGGAACTTCGGGCGTCGGACTTCAGACCTCGGACTTCAGACTTCAGGGCCGACACGGAAAGCCGGAACGCCGAGGTCCGAGGTCCGAGGTCCGACGTCCGCATTATCGACGTTGGCACCGGCTCCGGGTGCATAGCGTTAGCGCTTGCGAAAGAGTTGCCGAGCGCCGAAGTCGACGCCACGGACATTTCTCACGCAGCGCTGGAAGTTGCCCGCGCCAACGCCGCCCGTCACCAGCTTGAATCTCGAGTTCACTTCGACGAAGCCGACCTGCTCTCAATCCCTGAACCAGGGTTCGAGAATAACTCTTTCGACTTCGTCGTCTCCAATCCACCCTATGTCGGCGATTCGGAGGAAGATTCGGTGCAACTCGAAGTCCGCAAATTCGAGCCGCCCAGCGCCGTCTTTGCCGGCCCTATCGGTACGGAAGTAATTGCGCGCCTGATTCCCCAGGCCCACGCCGCGCTCCGGCCCGGCGGCTGGCTCGTCATGGAAATTAGCGGTACCATCGTAGAGGATGTAAAGCTATTGTTGCGAGATTGGAACGACGTCCAGATAAGCCTGGATCTGCAATCGATCCCGCGCGTAGTGCAGGCGCGCAAATAACCTCGACCATTGAAGTAGTTGCCCAGCAAACCGGAAGAATTCGCGACCGTGGAAGAGCGGCGCTTCAGCGCCGCGTTAGTAGCCAAATGAATGAGGGCTTTAGCCCCTGAGGGCGAGGATATCCTACGTTTGCACAGACGCGGGTTGAATCTCTTCCACATCCACAATGTTGGTGGGATATTTTCCTGTATAGCAAGCCGAACAATAAGAAGTCTTCTCACCCTCGCCGCATGCCTTCTTGAGCCCCTCTAGCGAGAGGTAAGCCAGCGAGTCCGCGCGAATGTATTGACGAATCTCGTCGACCGATTTATTAGCACCAATCAGCTGATTCTTCGACGGCGTATCCACCCCGTAATAGCAAGGAGAAATCGTTGGTGGACACGAAATGCGCATGTGAACTTCCTTTGCTCCGGCGTTGCGAATCATTCGGACGATCTTGCGGCTGGTGGTTCCGCGCACGATCGAATCGTCGATCAAAACCACGCGCTTGCCTTCCAGCAGCGAACGCACCGGGTTGAGCTTCAGCTTCACCCCAAAGTCGCGCACGCTCTGGCTCGGTTCGATAAACGTTCGCCCCACGTAGTGATTGCGAATCAAGCCGAAGCGGAACGGAATGCCGCTCTCCGCCGCATATCCGACGGCCGCGGTCACGCCCGAATCCGGCACAGGAACCACCAGGTCCGCCTCCACCGGCGCTTCGCGCGCCAACTGCCTTCCCAGCTCCTCGCGGCTGGTCTGCACTGCGCGGCCAAACACCACACTGTCAGGACGCGAAAAATAGACGTGCTCAAAAATACAGCTCGACTGCGGCGCGGCCGCCGAATAAAAAAGAGAGCTGACACCTTCCGGCCCAACCACGACCAACTCACCCGGCTTCACGTCGCGCTCATACGCGGCTCCAATCAGATCGAAGGCGCAAGTCTCCGAGGCGAAAACAATCGTGTCGCGCTTTTGACCCTCCAGCGCCGGAATGCTTCCCATCGCCAGCGGCCGAAAGCCGCGCGGGTCGCGCGCCGCGATAATCCGGTCCGGAGTCATCAGCACCAACGAAAACGCGCCTTCCACGCGCCGCAGGGCGTCGGCAATCGCCTCGGGCAGCGTGTGTTCCCGCGACAATGCAATCAGGTGCACGATCACTTCCGTATCGCTGTTCGTCTGGAAAATCGACCCTTGCCGTTCCAGTCGGCTGCGCACATCCACCGCATTCACAAGATTGCCGTTATGCGCCACTGCAATCGAGCCCTTATTCGACTGCACCAGGATCGGCTGCGCATTCAGCAGAGCAGAATCACCGGCGGTCGAGTAACGCGTGTGCCCAATGGCCAGCGTACCGCGAATCTTCGAGAGCACTTCTTCCGTAAAAATGTCAGCGACCGATCCCATTGCTTTGTGGACGCGCGAGGTCAGCCCATCGGAAGTAACAATCCCTGCCGACTCCTGCCCGCGATGCTGCAAAGCATGCAGTCCGAGATAAGCAAGCTTCTCCGCCTCGGGATGCGCGAAGATCGCGACCACTCCGCACTCTTCGCGAAATTTATCGGAAATCAGCATTTAGCTTTTTGCCTTCAGCTATCAAGAATCATGTGTGGACAGCCGCCCACGGCTGTCCAGCCGAGCGCCGCTCGGCTCGCTTTGTTCTCCACTGTCCAGAGCGGCCATCAATCTGCCGCCACCAACTCCGGATCAGTCCGCAACGCCGATTCGAGCGCTCCCTCGAACACGTCACTTAATTCCGAGACTTCGGCGGATACAACCACGGTTTCATCCACCGAAATTTCCAGCCGCTCCGGAATCGTTTCTCCCAGCGCATCGGCAGCGATGTCGTATTTTCCCGCTACCCCTTGGATTCGCGCCAACTGACCAGGGTCGCAACTGACAACGATCCGGCTCGCATCCTCCCCAAACAATACAAACTCCGCGGGAAGCCCGTCCGACGCCAGATTCACCCGAACTCCGATGCCTCTGGCAAACGCCTTCTCCGCCAGCGCGACCGCCAAGCCGCCATCCGAGCAATCATGCACGGAATCCACCAGCCCCTGCTGGATTAGTTCGACAACGGCCTTCTGCAACGAAGCTTCTTTCTCCAAATCGAGCTCTGGAGGATATCCCCACAGCTCGCCCAGAACTTCTTTCGCGTACTCCGATGACCCGAACTCACTATGTACATCCGTGATATCGGCCCTGGCGCCGGCGCGCAATAGCACGATCGTGCGTCCGATCGAGGCAAAATGCATCTTCGCACTCTTGTGCACGTCATCGAGAATCCCCACCACGCCCAGCACTGGCGTCGGATAGATGGCCTCGCCCAGCGTCTCGTTATAGAAACTCACATTGCCGCCGGTGATGGGAATCTCCAACTCCTCGCAGGCTTTCGTGATGCCATCGATGGTCTGCGAAAACTGCCACATGATGTGCGGCTTCTCCGGATTGCCGAAGTTCAGGCAATTGGTCGCACCCACCGGCGTCGCCCCCGAACATGCAACTTTACGCGCAGCTTCGGCAACCGCATGCATCGCGCCCAGGCGCGGGTCGAGATAACACCAGCGCCCATTGCCATCGAGCGCCATTGCCAGTCCGCGCTCGGAAGCCCTGGCATCGGAATTCTTAATGCGAATCACTCCCGCATCGCCCGCACCCGGCGGTTCCACCGTGTTGGTCTGCACCATGTGATCGTATTGCTGCCACACCCAGCGCTTCCCGCAAATGTTCGGGCTGGCAAGGAGCAGTTTCAGGTCTTGCGTGAAATCACTGCCGCGACGGGGACTCTCAGCTACCGCCATGCTTTGGAAGGGCACGTTCTGCAAGGGCACGTTTTGAAAGGGCGCGGCTTCAGCCGCGCCGTTAGAATTCGCAGAAGACGTGGGCTTTAGCCCCTGAGACGCGCCGCCAAGCCGCACACTCTCCGGCATCTCCCTGGCCACGGGAGGCTCCCAGCGCGCCAGCGGACGCTTATACACTGGCGCATCATCAGTGAGCGCCTGATTTGGAATCTCGGCGACAACCTCGCCGTGCTGCAACACGCGCAATTTATTGTCGGTGGTGACCCTGCCAACCTCGACCGCATCGAGTCCCCACTTTTGAAAAACGCGATACACCTCTTGCTCGCGGCCCTTCTGCGCCACCAGCAACATGCGCTCCTGCGACTCGCTCAGCATAATTTCGTAAGGAGTCATGCCAGTCTCGCGCTGCGGAACGCGATCTAGTTCAATCTCAATCCCCACTCCGCCGCGGCCGCCCATCTCGCAAGTGGAGCACGTCAGGCCCGCCGCACCCATGTCCTGGATGCCGACAATCGCTCCCGTCTGCATCGCTTCCAGACAGGCCTCGAGCAACAACTTTTCCAGAAAAGGATCGCCCACCTGCACATTCGGACGCTTCGCTTCCGAAGCTTCGCTGAATTCTTCGCTGGCCATGGTCGCGCCGTGGATGCCGTCGCGCCCCGTCTTAGCGCCGACATAAATAACCGGATTGCCCTCCCCGGCGGCACGCGCGTAAAAAATTTCGTCCTTGCGCACCAACCCCATGGCGAAAGCGTTCACCAGCGGATTACCGGAGTAGCACGGTTCGAACTTGGTTTCCCCGCCCAGGTTCGGCACACCGAAACAATTGCCGTAGGAAGCCACGCCGCTGACCACGCCTTCGAGAATGGAGTGATTCCTATGCAGTTCGCTCTGAGAGATCCCCTTCGATGCGGTGATCGGTCCGAACCTCAGCGAGTCCATCACCGCAACCGGTCGCGCGCCCATGGTAAAAATATCGCGCAGAATGCCGCCCACGCCGGTCGTCGCCCCCTGAAACGGTTCGATGAATGACGGATGGTTATGCGACTCAATCTTGAACGCGCATGCCCAGCCGTCACCGATGTCGATAATTCCAGCGTTTTCCCCCGGTCCCTGGAGCACTCGCTTGCTGCGCGTGGGCAGCCGCTTCAAATGTACGCGTGACGATTTGTAGGAACAGTGCTCGCTCCACATCACGCTGAAGATGCCGAGTTCGGTGAGCGTGGGCTCGCGTCCTTCGAGAAGTCTCTTGATCTTTTCGTATTCGTCGGAACTGAGGCCATGCTGCCGGAGGGTCTCCGCAGAAAAAGCTGAAGTCAGGGAACTGGTCATGGGAAACTCTATTGTCGCATCTAGGGCGGCGTCTGGGTAGGCCATAATCGCCATCTAGCGCGGGAATGGCTCGGGCACCCGAATCAGGAAACCGGCCTCAGGGCAAGCAGCGCAAAGACAGTCCCCGTCTTCTGGTCGCTGCCCCAAGGAGCGCCCACGGACACTCGCAAGCCATCGACCTGCTTGTGCAGGGTCGCTTCGTTCAAGCCCCAGGTATTGGAGGCAGCCAGCCAGACGTCCCGAGCGCGGGCAGAAGTCACCGCCAAACCGCAGCCCTTGCAACCCCAAGCGAGCGCCTGCTGGAACAAGATGCCTTCTGCTGTGTGGATCATTGGATGCGAGCGAAGCACGGTCGAGAGATCCTTCGGAACTGGCCTGGAATTGCATGGGATTCCGGCTGCGATTACCGCACAATTCACGGACCGCAAATGATCGAGGGCATCCTCGACCGCAATTCGAGCTGCGGCCTGAGATGCATCCACGGCACGATGGACTAGCTCCGCGGCTTGCGAAGCGCCCAACTTCGCAGCTTCGTGGTACACGAAGCGAGGAACAGAACTGTCGGGCGGTAACAACTCGATGCGACGACGGAGCAAAACCTCGAGTCTGCCAGGTTCTCCCGCAATCGCAACTAGAGCCGCCCAACCTGTGTGGAGGCTGAATCCAATTGCAGCGCGCGTAGCCATGCCTGAAACAATAAGAGCCGGGCAAAGCAGGCGCAAGTCCTGTTGGCCGTGATTATCGGGGGCTCGGAATTGCCCCCCTCCAACCCAGAAATGTTTCCGGTAAGATTTCACCCAGATGAAATCTATCATTGTAGGAACCGCCGGCCACATCGATCACGGCAAAACGGCATTGGTCAAGGCACTGACCGGAATCGATGCTGACCGGCTGGAAGAAGAAAAGCGTCGTGGTATCACCATCGACCTCGGTTTCGCTCACATGGATTTGCCCGCCCCGAACGGCGAGACACTGCGACTGGGCTTTGTCGACGTGCCCGGCCACGAGCGCTTCGTGCGCAATATGCTCGCGGGTGTTGGCGGCATCGATCTGGTGCTGCTCGTGATTGCAGCGGACGAAGCAATCAGGCCGCAAACGCGCGAGCACTTCGACATCCTGCAACTGCTCGGCGTTCAGCGCGGCATCACGGTACTCACCAAATCCGATGCGGTTGACGCAGACACGCTCGACGTCGTCCGCCTGGAAGTGGAAGATTTCCTGCGCGGGACTTTTTTGGCTCCATCAAACACGGCTCAATCAAACACGCATCAAACGGACAAACAACAAAAGATTATCGCCGTGAGTTCCCTTACTGGTGCGGGACTCGACGACTTAAAGCAGGCCATCGTTGCTGTGGGAAGCGAGGCGCTCCCGCGCGACTCCCAGGCCATCGCCCGACTGCCGATTGACCGCGTCTTCACCATGAAAGGTTTCGGTACCGTGGTGACCGGAACGCTGGTAGCGGGAACCATTCGCCGCGAAGATGAGTTGGAGGTTTTCCCTACCGGACGGCGTGTCCGGGTGCGCGGGGCGCAGGTGCACGGCCGCTCTGCCGATCGCGCAGTTGCCGGCCAGCGCACAGCTCTAAACCTGGTAGGAGTGAACACAGAGGACCTGTCTCGGGGAATGACGCTCGCGCCTCCAGCGACATTTGAAACGACACGCCGAGCCGACGTGCAGTTGCGCTTGCTATCTTCAGCGCCGCATGCGCTCAAGAACCGCGCACGCGTGCACTTTCATTCCTACACGATGGAAACAGTGGCCGAAATTGTGCTTGACCGGGCGCAGCAGATCGCTCCTGGCGATGGGGCCTTCGCGCGCCTCAAGCTCCCCGAGGCTGCGCTGCTTTTGCCGGGAGATCGTTTCATCATTCGGCAGTTTTCGCCCGTGGTAACCATCGGAGGCGGAGTTGTGTTGGACGCTGCGCCGATCTTGCGTACGCCGGAACTCAAGGAGTTCCTGAAGATTCTTGCCAGCGGCAGTGCGGAAAAGATCCTCGAAGCGCGAATCGCGCGCCGCCAACATCAGGGAATCTCAATATCAAAGCTGGTTGCCGAAACCGGTTGGGCGAAAAGCGTAATCGAAGCGAAATTGGACTCAGCACTGAAGAGCGGGAGGTTGGTGGAGGCTGGCGACCTGTTCCTGCATTCGCCGGCGCTGGAATCGTTGAAAGCGCAGGCGGTGAGAGTCGCCGGAGAGTTTCATAAGAAAAATCCCCTCGTCGGTGGAATCAGCAAAGAAGAACTGCGCGCGCAGTTGAATGCAACTCCGGAGGTTTTCGAAGCGGTTGCAGTCATGTTAGGTCGCGAGAAGAAGCTGGAAGTAACTGGGGACCTGGTTCGGCTGCCGGGCCGAGGCGTCGTGATGAAAGACGACGAGGCCGAATCAAAAAAGGCAATCGAAGAGGCGTTTGTTTCCGCGGGACTGCAAGTTCCGGCGCTGCCCCAAGTGATTGCGGGCCTCAAGATCGACCGGGTTCGCGCACAGAAAATTGTGACCCTGCTATTGCGCGATAAGATTTTGATCAAGATCTCTGACGAGTTGCTCTTTCATCGCAGCGCGCTCGACACGTTGCGGCGGCAGATAGCCAGGTACAAACTTACGTCATCGAAGATCGATGTGGCAAAGTTCAAGGAGCTAACTGGAGTCACCCGCAAATATGCGATTCCGCTGCTGGAGTATCTCGATCGCGAACGCGTGACGCGCCGAATCGGAGACGCCCGCGAGATTTTATAACTGCCGAGCCACAGGTCACGGGATAAAGTCGCAGCGATAGCGATAAAGATCACGTGGATAATACGGATCAATGGCCAATTCCTCACGAATCCGTGAAAATCCGTGTGAATCCCGGGTAGCCTCAGATTGTTTCCTCTGGAAACTCCAACTCCAGACCCAGGGGGTCGGTCACTCGGTTCGTGAGGTTGGCAAGCCCAGCAAGCATATGGATGTCTACAATCTCAGGGTCCGAAAAATGTTTCTTCAGTTCGAAATCATCTTCTGTGATCTCATGTGGGGCGCGCGTCAACTTCTCAATGTAGGTTAGCGCTGCCCGCTCCTTGTCAGTGTATCGCGAATAATTTCCCGCCCTCAGTACCGTCCAATCTTCAGCAGTGAGCCCCGCACGCTTCGATGACGCGACGTGGTGCTGCGTACAGTAATGGCATCCATTGATCAGAGAGACACGTAAATAGATCAGTTCATAAAGCCTGCGATCGAGAGAGCGTCCTACGCTGGAGTAAAAGGGTAAGAAATTCTTGAGCATCTCGGGGCGATGCGCGAGCGCCTTCTGTATGTTGCCGGGCTTGCCTCGAAGCGCTACGTCGTAAATCTCGCGCACCTCAGGAGACGCTGACTCCCGTTCGATTAAACCGACACGCGCCATCAAATCCTCCCAGATGATGATTAGATACCACTCATGATAGATGAATCGTGAATCCCGCGCATTCGACCTTGATCACCCGATGAAGATCAACCAGCGACAATCAACCGCCGAGATTACCTGTCGCGCGTTACACTAGTAACCAGCTAGTTCTTCCGACCCGCAATGCTTTCCATTCGCTGTGCCACGACCAGTGACGTGGGTTTATTGCGGACCTTGATCCGCGAACTCGCAGAATTTGAACGCGAGTTGGATCATTGCGTGATCGAAGAAGCGGACTTGGCGCGTGACGGCTTCGGAGCAGACCCCAAATTCCGCGCGTTGATTGCCGAGTGGGATAGCCAGCCTGCTGGATACGCGCTTTTCTTCGGCTATTATTCCACGTGGGTCGGCCCGGGGCTTTATCTCGAGGATCTGTTTGTCCGCGAACAGTTTCGCGGTAAGGGAATTGGAATCGCAATGCTCTCCGCCGTGGCGCAGATCGCCTTGCGCGAGAACTGCTGCGCCATGCGCTGGGAGGTTCTCGATTGGAATGAAAATGCGATTGCGGTCTACAAATCTTTGGGAGCTGAGTTTCCCGATCGTTGGAAATCGGTATTGTTGAGAGACGAACCACTGCGGCGGCTGGCGGAAAGAGAGCGATGAGCCCGCGAGTTCGCATCATCGGAGCGGGGCTGGCTGGGTCAGAGGCGGCATGGCAGTGCGCCCGCCGCGGCATCGAAGTCGAACTATTTGAGATGCGTCCGGTGCGCTCGACGCCGGCCCATCAGACCGCCGACTTCGCGGAACTGGTGTGCTCGAATTCGCTGAAGTCCGACAGCGAGAACACCGCCCCGTGGTTGTTGAAGGAAGAAATGCGGCGAGCTGGATCGCTGCTCCTGCAAATCGCACGCGAGTGCGCGGTTCCAGCCGGACACGCGTTAGCCGTGGATCGCGTGACCTTCGCGGCCAAAGTTACGGAAACAATCTCGCACGAACCTCTCATTTCTATTCGGCGGGAAGAGGTAACTTCGATCGATGAGGCCGGCGACCACGTCACCATCATCGCAACCGGGCCTCTGACCTCCGAATCACTCGCCAACGAGATTGCGCGGTTGAGTACGGCTTCGGAAGAGTCCACCCTCCAGCCAAGCGCCATGCCCGCGCACAATGCGGCTCCTGCCAATTCCCGCCTCTATTTTTACGATTCCATCAGCCCCATCGTTGAGGCCGATTCGATCGACATGTCGCGCGTCTATATGGCGGCGCGATATGACAAAGGATCGGCCGACTACATTAACTGCCCCATGTCGCCCGAAGAGTATGGCCGATTCTACGATGCGCTTCTGGCGGCACAGTCGGTCGAGGAACGCGATTGGGAGAAGCTGAATTATTTCGAGAGCTGTCTGCCCATTGAAGAGATCGCGCGTCGCGGACGCGATACGCTGCGTTTTGGTCCAATGAAGCCGGTCGGACTGAAAGACCCGCGCACCGGCCGCATGCCCTACGCGGTGGTGCAGTTGCGGCAGGAAAATCTGCGCGCCGATTCCTACAACCTCGTTGGATTTCAGAATCATTTGAAGTTTAGCGAGCAGGCGCGCATCTTGCGACTAATCCCGGGACTCGAGAACGCCCGTTTCCTCCGCTATGGCCAGATTCATCGCAACACCTACGTCAATGCTCCGACGCTGTTGCGCGACACGCTGCAGATGAAGGCCCATCCGCGAGTCTTGTTCGCAGGACAAATCTGCGGCGTCGAAGGATACGTGGAGTCGATCGCGACGGGTCTCATGGCAGGAATGCACGCCGCCTCGCTCGCGCGCGACGAAGCCCCCACTGCGCCTCTGCGGGCATCGTCCTTTGGATCGCTCGTTCATTATGTAACTCATGCCGACCCGAAGAATTTTCAGCCCGCAAACATCACCTTCGATCTTCTGCCGCCGCTCGAAAACAAGATCCGCGACCGCAAAGAACGACATCGCTTGCAGTGTGAGTTGGCGCTGAAAGAATTTGATCTGTGGTTGCAGGCCTCCGGCATGCCGGCGTGTAAAGCTTGAATCGCGCGGCGGCGAGAAGCGAGCCTCCACCAATGCCCGATGCTACTCACATCGATATTCGTCGCGCTGCACCCGAGGATGCGTCGGTAATTGCGCAAACACTCCTCGATTCATTCGCCGAATTCAAGTCTCTTTATACTGCGGGCGGTTTTTCCGCTACCACTCCCGCACCGGGGCAGATTCTCACCCGCATGCGCGAAGGGCCGGTATGGATAGCGTCGCGTAAGAATAAAGTGCTGGGCACGGTCGCGGCCGTGGTAAAAGGCAAAGCCGCCTATATCCGTGGAATGGCAGTATTGCCTTCGGCCCGCGGAAGCGGCACCGGAGCTGCGCTTTTGCAGCACGTGGAAAATTGGGCTACCGCCCAGGGATGCGTGCGTCTCCTTCTCAGCACCACTCCATTCCTAAGTTCCGCGATTCGACTGTATGAACGCTCGGGCTTCACTCGGACCGACGAAGGCCCTCACGATTTGCATGGCACACCCCTTTTTGTAATGCAAAAAAATATTCCTCCGCAACCCTCCAGGTAAAGAAACTGGCATTCCCTCACTGAACTTAATCCTGCGCCAATACGTATTTATAACCAGTACGGACCTGCCTCGACGATCACTTTCTCGTCCCGGTCGCGTCCAACGAATGAGTTCAAACGATGGCAATCCCATCGATCGCTGAAGCGCTATGACTCTCAAAGACCTCTTCCAGGATGTGCTTCGTACTCTGTGGGCACATAAAATGCGGGCATTCCTCACCATGTTCGGCATTGCCTGGGGAATTGTATCGATTGTGTTGATGGTTGCGGCAGGTGAGGGCCTCCGAAAGGGACAGGAAGAGCAGGCAAAGAATTTGGGGAAAGACGTGATGATCGTTTTTCACGGCCGCACCAGCCTGCAGGCTGGAGGAACGCACGCCGGCCGGCTGGTGCATTGGGAAGACGACGACCTGTCCGTCGTGCATGCCGAGACACCGGACTGCCAATATGCCATTCCAGAGCTTGAGCAGGATACGGTCCGCGCTCACAGCAACTTCAATAATGCCGCGCTCACAGTAACCGGCTCGCATCCGCAGTTCGCCTACATCCGCACCCTCGACGTAGGCCTGGGGCGTTTCTACGACTGGAACGACATGCGCGAGGCCAGGCGCGTTGCGTTTCTCGGATCAGACGCCGCCAAGCAATTATTTCCCGGCCGCAATCCGGTCGGGGACAACATTTACTTGAATGATTTTCCTTACGTCGTCATTGGAGTGATGGCAAAGAAAAAGCAGGATTCCAGCTACGACGGTTGGGACGTAAATAAAATCTTCGTTCCCTTCTCCGCCATGCGCCGCGATTTCCCCGACAAGCCGCCGGGAACGCCGACCACGTTCGATCAGTTGCTCGTCACGCCAAAATCGGTGGAGCAGCACGAGGCCTGCAAACATGAGGTCCGCGTAGCATTGGCGCGCATGCATCGTTACGATCCAAATGACAAGGAAGCCTGCCCTATCTGGGATACAGTGCAAGAGGCGCAAGCCTTCAAGGCGATGACCGACGGAATGAAATATTTCCTCGGCGCCGTGGGCATCGTGACCCTGTGCCTTGGCGGTCTCGGCGTGATGAATGTAATGCTGGTAGCCGTGCGCGAGCGTACCCGCGAGATTGGTGTGCGCAAAGCGATCGGAGCTCCAGCTGGGACAATCCTGCGGCAATTTTTTGTCGAAGCTCTGATCATCGCCCTGCTCAGTGGTGCGATTGGCTTGGCTATAGCCTTCGGCTTTTGCGCCCTGGTGAACTTACTCCCCATGCCAGACTTCTTCGCGGGCTTGATTCCCGATTGGACAGCGGGCCTCGTCGCGACCGGACTGCTGGGCACAGTTGCAGTCTTGGCTGCCCTGTATCCCGCGCGGAGAGCCGCATCCATCGATCCGATTGAGGCTCTTCGCTACGAAGCCGGAGGATAAGGCTTAGTAGACCTTGACGAACTTCGTGGGTGACCGATTTTACTAATGCTGCTAGAGATCATGATCGAAGCCTGGATCGCCTTGCGGCGCAACGTAACCCGCAGCCTGCTCACCATGCTCGGCGTAATCTGGGGAATCGCCACCGTCACCCTGCTGATCGCCTATGGCAACAGCTTTCGCAGCGTGCTCGTGCACGGCTTTGATGCGTTTGGCAAGAGTGTAGTGATCTGTTGGCCGCAACAAACCAGCGAGCAGCCGGGCGGCCAGCGCGCTGGAAAGAAAGTTCTTATCGAGCAAGCCGACGTCGACATGGTAAAGGCGACGGCGCCGCTGGTGAAGCACATCTGCCGCGAAACCGTGAAGCGGCCGGGCATCGCCTACGGGGACCGCATAGCCGGAACCGCTCCGGTGCGCGGAGTCTGCCCGGAGTACGGCGAGATGCGCAACGAGGTGCCCTCGGAAGGCCGTTGGCTCGATTCGAATGACGAACTCGAACGGCGGCGTGTGATCTTTCTCGGCGGACGCCTCAAAGAGAAATTGTTCAGCGGCCGGCCCGCGGTCGACGAGACCGTGACGGTCGGCGGCGTACGCTTCACCGTCATCGGCGTGATGGCTCGGAAGATTCAGCTTAGCAACTATTTCAGCAGCGACGACGAATCTTCCTGGATCCCCTATTCAACCGCCGGCGATTTGTGGGACACTCGCTACGCGGCGGTCATGCTGTTTGAGCCGATCGCTCCGCAGTTCGAGAAAAAAGCGATGGCGCAGGTTCTCGCCGCCGTAGCCACGCGCCAGGGTTTTTCGCCGACCGACCCCAAAGCCTTCCAGATGTTCGGTCGTGACGAATTCCGCCCAGTGATCGACGCGCTGACGATTGGTCTGCAGGTCTTGCTCGCATTTATTGGAACCCTGACCTTGGGAATCGGCGGCGTCGGCGTTATGAATATCATGCTGGTGACGGTGGACGAGCGCATCCGTGAGATCGGCTTGCGCCGCGCCCTGGGCGCAAGAAAACGCCACATCAAATTGCAGTTCCTGGCGGAGACTCTGTTGATCATGCTACTGGGCGGCGCAATCGGCGTTGCTCTCTCCTACCTGATCGCCTGGGCCGTGGGCACTTTGCCGATGATGGGACCGCTCTTTGAAGACGATTCCGGCCAGGGTGACATACATCTCCGCATCTCGATGATGACCGTCATGCTTTCGGCCGCGGTGTTGCTGGTGGTGGGCGTAATCAGCGGACTGGTTCCCGCGATGCGTGCTTCCAAGCTGGATCCGGTAGAGGCGCTGAGGTATGAATGAAGAAAGCTAGAAGCCATCAAGCCATCTTATAAATGGGATCGGGAAGGGCACGACGTTCAGTCGTGCCGTCCAGAGCCAATAAAGACGAGGGCTTTAGCCCCTGAGGGATCTCGACTTGCTGCTCCGGACTGTTTAAGAGATGGCTTCCAGTTTCCGTTTTCCATAACCTCGAGTCGAGGCTGCCGGCACTGAAAACTGGAACCTGGAGACCCTTCCTTCTTCCGATTTAATTTGATCCCGACTGCAATTCTTAGTACCTTGCTGCTGAGCGATAACCACAGAGGGGAACTTCGTCTAGCCCAGTTGCGTATTACGATCTGATGATAGGGCGGGTTTCGGACCGGCCCCCTCAAGCCTCGAGGTGCGCTTTGCCGATCTCTGCCGTCGACGCGATCAACCTTGCCATTGAACACACAAAACGGCAACTGCTCCAGCCCTTCCGCATTGGTCAATGGACCAGGCTTGCAGTGGTCGGACTGCTCGCCGGGGAGCTCGGCTCCAGCGGCGGCTGTAACCGATCCAACTTCAATTTGCCACGCCATCCCGGTGCCTCGCCACACTTCCCGGGATTAGCGGGAATTGATTTTGCCCTTCTGGCCGGCCTCATATCCGCCATCGTTGTTGCCGCGATCCTGTTGGGAATAATCTTCATGTATATAAGCAGCGTGATGCGCTTCACTCTGTTCGATAGCATCCTCGCAAAAGAATGCCACATTCGTCTGGGCTGGATGCGCAGGCAGGGTCCGGGATGGCAATACTTCTTATGGAAGCTCGTTTACTTATTACTTACCATGGCCGTCATCCTTATATTGGTCGGGATTCCTGCAGCTTTTGCTTTCTTCGCTGGGTGGCTCAGGTCGCCAAAAGAGCATATCCTCCCGTTAGCTTTAGGTGGGCTCGTCCTTTTCTTCGTGCTCATGATTGCTTTGGTAGTCCTGGCAGTAATCTTTGTATTGACGAAAGATTTTGTCGTGCCCCAAATGGCTCTGGAAGGCGTCAGCGCCTTCGAAGGATGGCGGCGACTCTGGCCGATGATCAAGGCGGAGAAGGGCGGATACGCCGGCTACATCGGAATGAAGATTGTGCTGGCCATCGCCGCAGCAATTTTGGTTGGGATCGCCACGTTCATCGTAGGTTTGATCATTGCAATACCAACGGTCGGATTAGGCATTATCGCCGTGATCACGGGGAAGACGGCCGGCCTGACCTGGGACGCTTACACCATTACTTTAGCGATAGTGATAGGCAGCATTCTGCTCGCAGGTTTTCTCTATCTGGTCTCTCTGATTTCCGTGCCGGTCATCGTGTTCTTTCCGGCATATTCGATTTATTTTTTTTCCGCACGCTATCGTCCGCTCAGCGCGGCGCTCTATCCACCACCTCCAGCTTCAGTGGCGCCGCCGCTACCGTCAGTTCCCTGAGCAACTTGGCAGCGTTCGCGGCTCCGTGAGGTCGCATCACACTCATGGCTGCAGATCCCTGAGTTTTGCCCCACCTCCGTGCGGCCACGAAAAACGCCGCCCGATAATGCACTTCACAATCAAATGATCGGTGGAGCGCGTGGCCCCCACGCCTACGCCGAAGTTGAACTCCCACTGCGGGCCAAAATCGACATCGATCGCCGGAAAGAATTGTTGCTGCTGATCGCGCAGCGCATCAAAGCCCGTAAGTGAACCGTAGGACGCGTAATATTCCAGCCCGCCCGCAATCTTCCTGGTGAAATCGTAACTGAACTTCGCGTTCGGCGAGAACGTCACTCCCTGGTTCACGCTCGGTCCATGCCACGAGCGGTCGAGCGCCGGATTGAACGCCAGATACCACGGCCCAATCTTCTTATCGATGATAGGACGAATTTCCCAAGTCCATGTATCGGGCGAGAATGCAGGACGCTGATAACCGATCTCAGTCGACAAGCTCAAGCCCACCGGCCAATGCCACCGCTCCGGAACGCGCACCCGCGGCCGAATATGGTCGCCCACCCATTGCCAGCCATCGCCCGGCTGAATGCTGGTGAACAGATAGAAGCCAACCTCGGCCCAGTCGTTGATTCCTTGGGTGATTTCAAGCGTCTCATGCTCGGCGTGGTTCGTTGGCAGCATCCCGTCTTGCACGGTCTTGCTGCCCTCGACCGTGAAGTTGGAGTGGATTTCGACCATGGTCGAACGAGGAGCAACCGTCTCGGCCTCGTACACCTGAATCTCGTAGTTGTCCTGCGCAGAGCAGGGCACAGCAAGAGCGCACACAACCAGCAGCGCGGCAAAGAGCGCGAGCCCGGCAAAGCGCAAAATGGGATTGATAGTCAGATGGTTTTCCAATGCCAACGCCTTCAGGCTTCCTAGTAAGAATTGATGTTGTAAATCGGTCCCGGGTGGGCAGCATTTCTAAGCGCAGCGGCAACACGCTGTTCCATCCTCGGATTTAGCCGCTGAGGAAACCTTTCAACTCGTGAAGTCCTTGCAGTCCACAATTATATGTTGCGCGAAAATCAAGTCAGCCGGCTACAGCCTCAATAGCACGCGCCACCTCCGCTGAAAGCTCAACATGAGTACTGGCCAAATCCTGCCTCATATGCTCAGCGTTGGAGGTACCCGTCAGTGGCAGCATCCCAACCCTGCGCGCGAAGGCGAACACAACCTGCGCCGGAGTGATGTTCGCCTGCGACGCCAACCCGCCAACTAAGGAATCATGCAGCACGTCCATATTCGCCGTGAGCAGCGAAAATCCCTGGTAAGTGATCTCGCGCCGTTTGCAAAATGATCGCACCTCGCGATCCCATCCCATCCGTGCATAGCAGCGGTTTTGCACAAACGCAGGAACTTCAGCGGAGACAGCCGTCATCTGCTCCAGATGTTGCATCGAAACATTGCTAACTCCCAGCTGACGCGTGCGCCCGGCGTCGCGCTCCTTCGTCATTGCCCCCCAAACCTCGGCGTCGGTATCGCTCCAACCGTAGTTTGATGCGGGACCATGCAGCACATAGCTGTCGACGTAATCCGTCCCAAGATGTTCCAGTGAACTCGCCATCGACTGCGCCACTTGCACTGCGAGCTTCGCCGTGGGATCGTAGGGCAGCCGATGGTCCTGCCCCGGCCGGTAGGTAAATTTTGTCTGCAGAAAAAGATCGGCGCGCCTCACCACCCCAGCACGATAGGCAGCTGCAAGCCCCTGCCCCACGCCGGCTTCGAAGTAATGCCGCCGCTGGTTAGCTGTGTCGATTCCCCGAAATTCCGTGCGCAGCGCCAATTCCACGAGCGCAGGCGTCCGCTCCTCCTTCCAGGCAGTGCCATAAAGAAAGTCAGGTATCGATGCGGCTTGCGAGCTCGGCATGGCTTCAGGAGATTGTCGCAGAAAAAACGATTGTAGCGTTTACGCCTTGCGGGAAAACTCGGTTTGCGTTTGCTTTTTGGGTGGCGCAGCGGTTCACCGCTGCGATAAGTGCTTCGTTCTGAAATCGGCTTTAGCCGCTGAGATAACAAACCCCAAGCACCAGGGTTCCCGCAGCCTTTACGCATGCAGCCCGGCCCAAGTTGCCCGGCCAGGAGTTGTACGGCATGCAGCTACTTCAGAGATCAAGCAAAAGGGAACAACGTTACTCGGGAGGATCCGATACTTGCACGATTAGTTTGCCATTATTCGAACCGTCAAACAATTTGTTGATGGCCACCGGCGCAGTCTCAAGGCCCTGGACGATATCCACTCGATACTTGAGCTGGCCTGAGTTATACCACTGGGTAAAGTTGCTAACCATCTCATTCACTTTCGAATAATAATCAAGCGCGAGAAAGCCCTGGATCTTTAGCCGCTTGCTGATCACCAATGCCAGGTTGGACGGCCCTCGGACGGGTGTCGTCGCGTTGTACATCGAGATCATCCCGCAAACCACGACACGTCCGAAAGTATTCATCAGATAGAGGGCAGTTTCCAGAATTTCTCCGCCGACATTTTCGAAATAAATATCCACTCCATTCGGAGACGAATCCTGCAACTGTTTCTTGTAGTCGGCCTCTTTGTAGTTCGCGGCCGTGTCGAAGCCGAGCTCCTTCACCAGCCAATTGCACTTCTCGTCAGTTCCAGCGATGCCGACTACGCGAAGTCCCTTGATCTTGCCCATCTGGCCGACGAGCGAGCCAACCGAGCCCGCGGCGCCCGAGATGAGTAGGGTTTCGCCGCTCTTGGGCTGTCCCACTTCCAAGAGTCCAGCGTACGCGGTTAACCCCGCTAATCCAAACAGCCCAAGGTATGCGTTAAACGGAAGTCCACTTTCCGGCAACTTCGTCACACCTTCGCCACTCGAGAGCAGATACTCCTGCCATCCGAACATCCCCTGCACTCTGTCGCCGGCGGCAAATTTTGGATGATTCGATTTCTCCACTGTTCCAACAGCTAATCCGCGCATGACTTCGCCAATCTTCACACACGGAACGTACGACGGACGGTCCACCATCCACCCCCGCATCGCTGGATCGAGCGAGAGATGCACGTTGCGAATCAGGAACTGACCATCCCCTGGCTCTGGCATGGGTTCGGACACGAACTCGAAGTTGTCAGGTTTGATCAGGCCGAAGGGCCGCGATTTAAGCCGCCACTGGCGGTTTACGCGATTCGAAGCAGTCATTCCGATCTCGGCTCTATGGTTGCCTTTCGGTGGTGATTCACACATTAACGCACACACACCGACCTGCACTGTCAGATCGTGTAACTCCCTGCGCGTAAAAGACGGCTGGCAATGTTCCGCCGAAGTGCGATCGCATCGATTGGATCGTAGTTGGCAAAGCCCCGGAGCGCAGCCATATTCTCCCGTAAGGCATTGCCATTAGAACACGCGCCGATCACATTTCGAGACGAGATTTCGATTCGATCCATGGCTTCGCGCAGAAACACGGCGCACATGTCGGCCGCATTCGTTCCTTTACCCGATGCCGCGAGCTTGCGACTCCGAAGCAGGCTCGACTCCACGGCGAAAACCTCCATGACGATGTCGGAGATGTTCATCAGAATCTCTTGCTGTTTTTCCAACTCAGTTCCATATTTTTGATAAGCAATCCCGATCGTGAACAGCGCGATATTTTTCGCGTTGTGCACAAGCCGGGACTCTTCATCCGTGCTCAGAGATTCGGATGCCACTCTGCCAATCCCTTTAACTACGGCCTGCACTGCGGGGATAAGCGCCAATTGCCCACGGGCGGCACGTTTGAGCAGCATTCCTGTTATCAAAAGACGGTTGATTTCATTGGTACCTTCAAAGATGCGATTGATTCGTGAGTCACGGTAAGCCCGTTCCACCGCGTAATCCTGATGGTAGCCGTAGCCGCCGTGAATCTGTACGCCTTCATCGACAACGTAATCCAGCATCTCCGAGGCATAGACCTTGATCATCGAGCATTCTGCGGCGTACTCCTCGACAGCTTTGAGTTCGCTCTGAGAATCAGCGTGCTGCTCATGAGCGGATTGCGCCAGTTGGCTCTCGATGAGTCCCACCACGCGCCACACCATCGATTCCACCGCGTAGGTGCGAATGGCCATCTCGGCCAGCTTGTGCCGGATCGCGCCGAACTCCGCGATAGCCGAACCAAATGCTTTGCGCTCTTTGGCATATTTCAGGCAGATCGCAAGCACATTCTTCGCTCCACCCACAGCTCCGGGACCAAGTTTCAGGCGACCGATATTCAGGATGTTGAACGCAATGATGTGCCCCCGGCCAATTTCGCCGAGCACGTTTTCCACGGGAACCCGCACATTGTCCAGGAACACGGCCGTAGTCGAGCTGCCCTTGATCCCCATCTTGTGTTCTTCAGCCCCGCTGGTTACGCCAGGAAAGCTCCGCTCCACCAGGAACGCCGTGAACTTCTCGCCTCCTACTTTTGCGAACACCGTGAACAGGTCGGCCGCACCGCCGTTGGTGATCCACATCTTCTGTCCGTTCAGCACGTAAAATTTGCCATCCGGAGTGAGGTCCGCACGCGTGCGCACAGCAAGAGCATCTGAGCCGGCCAGCGGTTCGGTCAGTGCGTACGCGGCCAGCAGCTCAACTTTCGCCAGTCTGGGAAGATATTTTCGCTTCTGTTCTTCGTTGCCAAAGAAAAGAACCGGCAGCGTGCCGATCCCGGTATGGCCCGAGTGCCAAGACGCGTAAGAGGTATCCTTTGCCAGATGCTCGCCTGCTATCATTACAGACGGCAGGTCCATTTCCATCCCGCCGAATCTCTCGGGAATGGGTATCGCAGCCAGCCCGAGTTCAGCTGATTTGCGTAGCACCTCCAGAGCAACCCCCGGCTTCTGCTGACGGATCGCCTCGAGATGAGGCTCCACATCATTCGCCCAGAAGTCGTCCACCGTACGCGCAATCGCAAGGTGCTCTTCATTCAGATCTTCGGCCGTAAAAATTTCGTGGGGCGCACGATCTTCGATTAGGAATGCACCACCTTTGATTTGAAGAGGAGTTACCGTTGCAGTTGTCATCATCTTCTCCGGGCTGCGAATATTGCGAGGTGGCGCGGGCCAATCTGCGAGCGTCATCCCGACGTGCGAATAGTCGAAAATCAGCCCCTGCACACCAGCCGATTCAGTTTTTCTTCCTTACACAAGAATCGCGACGCAAATTGTGTTAGTCTATATCAGATATTAGTAGCTAACGTCAACACAAGTCGCGTCGGAGTGACCCTTTACCGCGATGTGGAGAAGCGTCCGTCGACGCTCTCGAGTTGCTACAATCGATCACGGTGCCCCTGAAGCACCTGACCGCTACGCACATCCTGCAAGCCAATTCAGGAGAAAAAACAGGACTATGGCTCGTATGGAAGTCGCCGTACCGCAAAGAGGTCGGAAGCGCCGGAAATTGATGAAGCGCAATGCGCCGGTGCAGATTCAGGAGTTCCCTGGGCTTCGCGAACGCAAGAAGGCGCGACTCCGTCAGCAAATCATCGACACGGCCATCCGACTGTTCCGTAAACAGGGCTATGAGAGAACCCGTGTCGACGACATCGTCAAAATTCTAGAAATCAGCCAGCCAACTTTCTTCCGCTATTTCCCCAGCAAGGACGCAGTTCTGCGCGACGTGGGCAAGCTCGGCTTCGAATGCATCGCGGAGCACCTCAAATCTGAACTCTCCACCAAAGCGGACACCGCCGAGCGCTTGCAGCGGCTTTATCACGCGCTGGCACTCGAAGTGGAAGCCGACCGGCCGTTATGGAAAGCGGTCGTGCTCTCCGGAGCGATGGATCCGGTGCGCTCTCCGGAAGTGCGCGCAGTCGAGGGAGTTGCCGTCAGCTTGCTCCAGGAAATCCTGGCACAGGGCCAGAAGCGGGGTGAAATCACGAATGCGTTCCCTCTCGTGCACCTCGCCGAATTCATGGAAGCCCTCTACCACACCGTGGTTCGCCAATGGACCGTCGACCTCACCGGACCTCATAAATTGACCGAGCGTGTGGACAGCGCCATCGAGTTTTTCCTGCGCGGTGTGAAGCCGTGATTGCCTTCCCGGCGAATCTCCCCTCCCTTGATTTTCGAGGGCGCAAATGCAAGTGCAAATGCAAGTGCACATGAATGAAAGCCGCGATCCTGCACGATTTCAAGAAGCCACTATCGATCGAGGACGTCGAACGGCCTCGTCCCGCAGCGGATGAAGTTTTGATCCAGGTAGAAGCCTGTGGTGCTTGCCACTCCGATGTGCACGTGGCTGATGGGGATTGGAAACAGCTCGCGGGGATCGTAAAGAGACCGCTCATTCTCGGCCACGAGATTGCCGGTCATGTCGTGGAAAAAGGCGGAGCGGTAGACGATTTACAAATCGGCGACCGCGTCGGCGTGCCATGGATTCACTGGAGCTGCGGTGAGTGCGAATTCTGCCGCGAAGAAAACGAAAACCTGTGCAGCCGGCAAAAAATCACAGGAGTCACCGTCGACGGCGGCTATGCGGAATTTGTAAAGGCGCCAGCAACTCACGCGCTGAAAATTCCCAATGGTCTTTCTGCCCTTGAAGCAGCCCCGCTTTTTTGTGCCGGACTCACGGTCTATCGGGCGCTGAAAGGCGCCGGAATTCTCCCTGGACAACGACTCGCGGGACAACGACTTGCGGTTTTCGGGATTGGCGGCCTCGGACACCTCGCCGTGCAGCTCGGACGGGCTTTGGGCGCCGACGTGACCGCGATCGACGTCTCCGACGAAAAGCTTGAACTGGCCAGATCTTTTGGCGCAGCCAGCACTCTCAATGCTGCTACGACTGATGCAGTCAAAGCATTGCGCCGCACAGGTAGGGTCCATGTGGCGATCGTAACTTCTGCCGCAAAGGCGGCTTACGACGCGGCGTTTTCCTGCCTGCGGCCTACAGGCACTCTTCTCGTCGTGGGCTTGCCCGCCGAGAACATCTGCTTCCCGCCGATTCTTATGGCTGCAGGTGAAATTCGGATCCGCGCATCTACCGTTGGCACCCGGCAAGACTTGCGGGAAGTACTCAATATGGCTGCTGCCGGGAAGGTCCGCTGCCAGGTTGTTGCTCGCCCGCTCGCCCAAGCCAACGAGGTGCTCGATCAGTTGCGTAAGGGCCAAGTCTCAGGCCGGATCGTCCTGACCCCCTCCTGAGCGGCCGCGCCGCAATCGGGATCCAAATCTACTCGATACTAAGTTTTTCTTCTCGCAGTGTCCCGATGGGCGACGGCCGCGCAAAAACCTAGGTTCCCCTTTGGCTCAGTTGGATAATTGACATTTTCGTTCTTGACGTTAGTTACTCTTATGTGATACTCACTCTCACAATCTGTGGTTTTGCTGGACGTCATTTGAATTCTTGATCCTGAAGGAAACGGGCGACAGATCAGCATTGACGGCTCTTGGGGTGAGTACTTAGCGGGCTTCGGAACTGACTCGCACTGCAATTGGCGAAGTCTTCAGACATCCGTAAGGAGAATCGTATGAAGTCACTGGCGAGTGTTTTTGTGTGCTTGCTGTTAGCAACCAGTCTGGCCCGCGCGCAGGGCGTCGGCTCGTCGGGAGATATTACCGGGACCGTAACCGACTCCGCGGGCGCGGTTTTGCCCAAGGTTACCGTCAATGTGGTTGAGACGCAGACTGGGCTGAAACGCACGGCCGTGACCGATGGCTCTGGCCAGTACCGGGTTGCAGGACTATCCCCTTCGACCTATGAAGTGAGTGCGGCGCTGCCGGGTTTTGCGACCGAAGTCCGCAAAAGCGTCCCGGTCGCGGTGGGGCAGACAGTGGTTTCAGACTTCCGCATGAAGCCTTCGCAAGTGGCGACGGTAATCGAGGTAACGAGCGAGCCGCCGGTGGTGGAAACCGAGCGAGGAAGCCAAGCCGACAGAATAAGCCAGGACTACATCGCCGACCTGCCAATTGACCGTCGCGATTACCTTACCTTTACCTTGCTTGCACCCGGCGTTTCCGATTCCACCAGGCTGGCCGGGGACCAGGATTTTCGGGTGAAACAGACACCGCAAAGCGGTCTTTCGTTCTACGGAAGCAATGGCAGAGGAAATAACATTACCGTGGACGGCGGTGAGACCGGAGACGACGCTGGTGGCGTGCGCCTGACGGTGAGTCAGGACGCGGTGCAGGAATTCCAAATCAACCGCAGCAATTATTCGGCCGACCTGGGATCAGCCACGGGCGCTTCCATCAATATTGTGACCAAGTCCGCCAGCAACAACGTGCACGGCACCATCTACGGCTTTTTCCGCAATGATGCTCTGGATGCTCAGAATCCGTTTTCCTTCAGCCAGGCCTTGGCGCCGGGCCAGGCGTTTAATCCCGCCAACCCCGATTCTGTAGGTACACCCATCAAGGACACTTTGAGCCGCCAACAATTCGGAGGCGCAGTGGGCTTCCCCATTAAGAAAGATAAGACTTTCCTTTTCGTGGCTTTCGAGGGGTTGCACCAGAATGCGCAGAACGCAGTTCCTATCCTGACGAATACGGATGTTTTTCGTCCCACGACGTCCCAGAACACGGTGATTGCGGGGCTGCCAGCGGGCGGGATTGTGCCTTGCCTCAGCGGCCCCGTAGGTGCCGCTGTTGCCGCGCAACTACACTTGCCCGCGCCCAATCCAACAACGAACCTGCCTGGGGCGCTATGCGGCGCTATCCTGGGCGGGGCTCTAACGCTGAATCCGGCCGCCAGCCCGGTGGCCGCCTTTCTTGTGAATCAATTCGAGACCGACGGCGGAGTCTTTCCTTATGACTCGCACCAATACCTGGCGTCTGGCCGACTGGATCACCGCATCAATACGGCCAACCAGCTTTCTCTTACCTACAGGTATGGACATGACTTGGAGGAATCTCCCGACGTGCAATCACTGACCGCCTTTTCGGCGGGCAGCTCGATTCATAACTATGACAATAATCTGCAAGGCGCCTGGTATCACCAGTTCAGTCCGAGCACAGAGAATGAGGCCCGCGTGCAATGGGATTACAACAGCTTTCGAGTGATTCCCAACGCGCCAGGGCAGGTGGGACTGCAGATCCCGGGGTTCATCAATAACCTGGGAACTAACATTTTCCTACCCAACCTCACGATCCTGCGGCGATACGAGTTCGCAGACAATGTCACCGTTATCCGCGGACATCACACCTTCAGATTCGGCGGTTCGGAGGTGCTCCGCGGGAATCATACAGAGTCGCACACGTTTTTCCCCGGTCGCTTTGTCTTTGGATCTCTCCCGGGAGACCTGCTGACCCCATTGCTTCCTAGTTTGACTTCTTTGCAATCGGCGTCTTTCGGACTTCCTGAGGTCTTCCAGCAGGGCTTTGGCAATCCTACCTACCCCTACTACACCCGCCCTCTGACGTCAGTGTACGGACAAGACTCGTGGATGGTTACGCCAAGTTTCACTCTAAACTACGGCCTTCGCTACGAACTGGACACGCAATTTTTGCCATTGACCACATACAAGAAGGATTTTGCACCCCGGATATCTTTCGCATGGGATCCAGCAAAAGACCACAAGACGGTCATCCGCGGCGGTTACGGAATTTTCTACGGTCCTGTGGATGCGCAGATCCCCGACGTTGACTTAAGTCTGGGAGTTGTGAACAAGAATAAGTCTGCAGTCGAGAACAACTCAGCAGCCAGTCAGGTGGTGAACTTGACTGCGACTTGCGGTTTCTCGCAGTTCGGTCATCCGATTATCCCCGGTAGCGGCTCCAGCCCGTGCAACCGAGAAATTTCTATTTATGTAGATCCAATCGGTGGCGTTCCAGCCTTAGGGCTAGCAGGCGCACCCACTGTTTTCGCTGGGCTCTTTGCTAAAGGATTGATTCAGTGCACTACAGCCGCTCCCGGCAGTGCTGCCTGTATCACGCCTGCTGCTGTGGCCCCGTTTGGTATCGATGTTACGAATAGTGGTCCCGTCGGTCCGCTGCAAGTGGTTTTCGTGAATCAGCCGGGCTATCGCCCTCCGATCGCGCAACAGGCTTCGTTTGGAATTGAGCGTGAGATCGGACCTGGGATGTCATTTTCTCTCAGCGGCATCTACTCGCACACCCAGAGAATACCGGTTGCCATCGATACCAATCTGCTGCCGGCGCCATTCACAACGTTAACGCTCGCGAATGGCCAGACTGTTTCCTACCGTAACTGGAATACGACGGCGGCGGGGGCCGACCCGCTCGGAGGCACCGAGCCCGGCGGCCTGCCCTGTGATAATCCAAGCATTCACTGCTTTGTGAATCCGCTGGTGGTCCAGAACAACGCCTACAGCTCTGAGGCATACGCCGTTTACGAGGGCCTCATTGCGGAAGTCAAGAAGCGCTTCAGCGATCACTTCACGTTGTTTGGAAACTATACCTGGAGTAAAGCCTTCGATACATCGACGGATTTCAACAGCGACTACGGGCCGCAGGATCCAACCAATATCAACCTGGACCGCAGCCTTTCCGAATTTGATGAGCGCCACAAAGTGGTGATCGCCGGAGTAATTGACAGCCCCTGGAGACAAAATGTCCTGTCAGGCTTCCAGCTGTCTCCGATTTTCTCTTACCATAGCGGACATCCTTTCAATCTGCTCGCCGGAGGAGAGGTGAACGGTGACAATCACACCACCAATGAACGGCCCATCGGCGCGCCGCGTGACACGGGTCTTGGCCCCAATTATTACGACTTCGACGCCCGTTTGACCTGGCAGCACAAACTGCGCGAGCAAATGAACGTACAGATTACGGCGGAAGGATTTAACATCGCCAACCGTACGAACTTCGCCAGTGTGAATAACGAGGTAAGTCCACTGTTCGGTCTTACTCCCGGGTTCACGACTTTTAACGTAAAGGGGTTGCGCCCGGGTACTGCTGTTGCGGGTGGCGGAACGGATACGCCGAGCACTCCGCTGTCTTTCACATCGGCCTTCCCCAAGCGCCAGATCCAACTCGGCATTCGCTTCAGCTTTTAGCGGCCGGGAAGGCTGGTTGGTTCTAACGTTGGTCGTGAGACTACCCGTCAGCGGCCGCGATCACTTTTGTTTCACTCTACGGAGCACTCAATGGCGTTCGTTGAAAATCAGGGGGCTCGTATCTATTGGGACGAACAAGGCCATGGCGCTCCTCTCTTACTGATTATGGGGCTCGGCTATTCCTCCTCCATGTGGCATCGCACGCGGCCCGTTCTGTCGCAGCGTTACCAAACCATCGCGCTGGATAATCGTGGCGTTGGAAGAAGCGATGTACCGCCAGGTCCGTATCCGATCGCGTCGATGGCATCCGACGTTGCAGCCGTTCTGGAGGCCGCTGGAGCCGAGAGCGCGCACGTCTTCGGCGTTTCCATGGGTGGCATGATCGCGCAGGAATTCGCACTGCAATATCCGAACCGGGTGCGGTCGCTGGTTCTGGGCTGCACTGCCGCCGGCGGCCCGACCGCAGTGCGCGCCGACGCGGAAGCAACTCAGATGCTCATGACCCGCGACAAAATGACTCCCGAGCAGGCGCTCGAGGCCCCCGTACCTTTTATTTACGATTCGACAACCCCACGCGAACGAATTGACGAAGACCTTGCAATTCGCCGGCCGTGGTTGCCCCGCCCCGAGGCCTATACAGCGCAGTTGCAGGGCATCATTGCCTGGGAATCATACAGTCGGCTTTCCGGAATCGCTGCGCCCACCTTGGTAATCCACGGCGAGAATGACCGCCTCGTGCCGCCGGGAAATGGCAAATTAATCGCCCAGCGAATTCCGGGTGCAAAGCTCGTGATGATTCCCCATGCCAGCCATCTCTTCACCACCGACCAGCCGGAAGCCGCACACCGCGCTATTCTGGAATTCCTCAACCAGCGGGCCAGCAGCGGCGATCCGTTGGAGAAGGAGAAGGAGAAGGAGAAGGAGAAGGCTTCATGTTGAAGGATGCTGCCGGAACTACGCAGAATTCCACCGTGCAGAATTCCACCACGCAGAATTCAACCAGGAATGTGAAGCAGCTTTTCGACCTTACCGGGCGTGTGGCGATCATTACCGGAGGCTCCATCGGATTGGGACGTCAAATGGCCGAGGGCCTCGCAGAAATGGGCGCCAACATTGTATTGTGCGCTCGCAAGCAGGAGCGCTGCCTTCAGGCCGCCGAGGAGTTGCAGCAACTCGGTGTCAAAGCCATTGCCCTGGCGTGCGATGTTAAGAGTCCGGCCAGCATTCAGGAAGTTGTCGACGCGACTCTCTCGCAGTTCGGAAAGATCGATGTCCTGATCAATAACGCGGGAATCTCCTGGGGCGCTCCCGTTGAGGAGATGCGGCTGGAAGATTGGAACAAGGTTATCGAGACCAACCTGACCGGCACTTTTCTGTGCGCCCAGGCAGTGGGCAAAGTCATGATCCAGCAAAACCGCGAAAAGCTTAGCCAAGGGAAGCTCAACCAAGGAAAGCTCAGCCAGGGAAGGACCACCCAGGGAAAGATCATCAACATCGCGTCGGTAGCTGGACTGGGCGGCGCTCCTCCGGAACTCTCAGCACCCGGTTATCACGCCAGCAAAGGCGGAGTCATCGCCTTCACCAAAGATCTCGCATGTAAGTGGGCGGCTCACAACATCCAGGTGAACGCAATCGCGCCTGGATGGTTTCCCACTCACATGTCGAGCCGCGTCCTGGAGCATCATCAAGATCTTTTCCTCTCACACATTCCGTTACAGCGTTTTGGCAACGAACATGATTTGAAAGGAGCAGCTGTCTTTCTCGCTTCCGACGCCTCTAATTTTGTCACCGGCCACGTGCTCGTAGTAGATGGAGGTCAGTCCGCCTGGTAGTGACGAGATTTTTGCAGGACGCATTGAGTCATGAATATTCCGCTTACCCCCGTACGATTCCTGCGCTACGCTGAACAGCAGTTCCCTGGTAAGACCGCCATAGTCTGCGGGAACCTGCGGTTCACCTACGCCCAATTCGCCGAACGCGCCAGCCGCCTCGCCGGCGCTCTGCGCGCAGCCGGAGTGAAAGCCGGCGACCGCGTCGCATTTCTCAGCCTGAATTGCCATCGGCTTCTCGAAGCCTATTACGGCGTTCTGGAAGCTGGCGCAGTCTTGCTTCCGTTGAACATCCGCCTTGCGCCTCGTGAACTGGCATACATCCTGAACGATGCCGGTGCGAAGGTGCTCTTTCTGGAAAAAGAGTTCGAAGGAGTCGTAGATTCTTTCCGCCACAGCGTTCCAAACTTGCAGACTTTCTTCCTGCTTGACTCCGCACCGCAAGCCTCGTGGCTTTCATCGCAGAATTATGAAGACATTTTGGCCGCCGCGACCCCATACCGCGCCGACATTATGGACTTCGACGAAAACTCCCTTGCTGAACTGTTCTATACCAGTGGCACCAGCGCCGACCCCAAGGGAGTGATGCTGACCCACAGAAATATCTATCTGCATGCGCTCTCGGTTTGTCTGACATTCCTTACTAAAGCTGAGACCGTAGACCTGCATACCATTCCGTTGTTCCACGCCAACGGCTGGGGTACGGCCCACTCGGTCACCTTCGTCGGGGGAAAACATGTCATGATTCAGCGCTTTACCTGCGCGGAAGTTTTTCAATTGATTGAACGCGAGCGCGTCGATTCGCTGAGCCTCGTGCCGATCATGGCGACGGCATTAGTGAATTCACCCGAGCGGCCAAAATACGATCTGAGCAGTCTGCAGTGGATTTCAATTGGCGGGGCAGCATCGTCTCCCACCTTGGTAGGCGAGGTCGAGGAAAAACTTGGCTGTGTTTGTTTTGCCGGATACGGCCTGACGGAAACTTCTCCGGTGCTCTCTACCGCCAAACCAAAGCTTGGAGTCGAAGTCGAGGGCGAGCAGCGCTATGTGGCTCGGGCAAAGACCGGATACGCAATTCCAGGTGTGGAGCTTCGGGTTGTGGACGGTGAGGGCAACGATGTTCCACGCGACGGCGAAACCATGGGCGAGATTATCGCTCGTTCCGATGGCGTGATGCAGGGATACTGGCAACAGCCCGCATACACTGCAGACGCGATGCGCGACGGCTGGTTCCATACCGGAGACATGGCCACCATTACCGAGGATGGATACATCCTCATCGTTGATCGCAGGAAAGACATCATTGTCAGTGGTGGCGAAAACATTTCATCGCTCGAGGTGGAGAAGGCCATCGTGGCCCATCCCGACGTTTACGAGGCTGCTGTCATTCCAGTCCCGGATGAAAAATGGGGAGAAGTGCCCAAGGGACTTGTGGTACCCAAACCAGGATCAAATCTGACAGAAGCGGAGCTGCTCGAGTTTTGCCGATCGCGTATCGCGCACTTCAAGTGTCCACGGTCGATTGAGTTCCTGGAGGGCTTGCCCAAAACGGCGACCGGCAAAGTTCTAAAAAAAGGCCTGCGGCAAAAGTATTGGAGCGAAAACCAAACTGGTCAGCCCCAATTTACGACGCACAAATAAATCCCTGGAGTAATTGAGCTAGCTTTAAAGCAAAAAAACAAAAAACAAAAAACAAAAAATAAAAAGTAAAGATCGAGAAACAAGACCCCGGTTTCAGTCGTCAACCCAGCAGGAGAGCGAGTTTTATGGACGATCTGGTTCAACTCACGCGGGACAAGAATAAAGATGTCGCAATCATCACCATCAATAATCCTCCCGTGAACGCCTTGAGCCCCGCCGTCGCGCAGGGGATTGCCAGGGCCTTTGAGGTGGCCAAAGATGACGGCATCAAGGCGGTGGTGCTGATTGGTGGCGGCCGCACATTCGTCGCCGGCGCCGACATAAAAGAATTCGGCAAGATCACGTCTGGCAAAACCCAGCGCGGCGCAGGCCTCCTTCCGCTTTTGCTTCAGATAGAAAATCTGCGCAAACCCGTTGTCGTCGCCATTCATGGCAGCGCCTTCGGCGGCGGCCTTGAGCTTGCCATGGCTGGCCACTATCGGGTGGCTGCTCCGAATTCGCAAATGGGTCAGCCCGAAGTGAAGCTCGGAATTATTCCGGGCGCAGGCGGTACGCAGCGTTTACCTCGGCTCGTGGGCGTTGCAAAAGCCGTCGAGATGTGTTCGGAAGGCAACCCAATCACAGCTCAGGAAGCCCTGCGACTGGGGCTTGTGGACCGTTTGATCGAGGGCGATCTACTGACGAGCGCCATAACTTTCTCGCGCGGAATCGCCGGAAGCCCCCTCCTCAAGACTCGTGAGCGCAACGTTAAACTGGGCACTCTCGAGCAGAATGCACCCGTCTTCGCTGCCACACGCGAGAAGGCTCGCACCAAACAGCGCGGCATGATCGCGCCGCTGGCGGCCATCGACGCGGTGGAAGCCGCTACCAAGCTTTCCTTTGATGAAGGCTGCCAGGTTGAACAAAAGCTATTCAACGATTGCCTTTTCTCGGATCAATCCAAGGCGCTCATCCATGTTTTCTTCGGTGAGCGCGAGGTCGCCAAGATTCCGGACATACCAAAAGAAACTCCCATCGTCCCGGTAAGCTCCGTGGCGATAGTCGGTGCTGGAACCATGGGAGGCGGAATCGCCATGGTGTTCGCCAACGCCGGCATGCTCGTGTTGCTCAAGGACGCCGACCAGCCGACACTTGATCGTGGGCTAGCCACCATCCAGAAGAATTACCTCAGTTCGGTTAAGCGCGGACGCTTCACCCAACAGTTCGTGGATGAACGCCTGGAGCTGATTCGCCCAACCCTCAGCTACGACGATTTCGGCAAAGTGGATATGGTGGTCGAGGCCGTATTCGAGGGCATGGTGCTCAAGAAAGAAGTCTTCGGCCAGTTGGATCGAGCATGCAAGAAAGGGGCGATCTTGGCGAGTAACACATCAACCCTCGACATCGATGAAATAGCCTCGGCCACTTCGCGGCCTGAAGCCGTAGTCGGCACTCATTTTTTCAGTCCCGCGAATATCATGCGCCTGCTCGAAATCGTACGCGGCAAGGCAACCGGCAAAGACGTGATCGCGACCTGCATGCAGCTCTCGAAAAAACTCGGCAAAGTCGGTGTGGCCGTTGGCAACTGCCGCGGCTTTGTCGGAAATCGCATGTTCGGCCCCTACCGCCGCGAAGCTCAGTTCCTTGTTGAAGAAGGCGCAAGCGTTGAAGCTGTCGACCAGGCACTGCACGACTTCGGCATGGCCATGGGACCGATGTCTACAGGCGATCTGGCGGGCCTTGACGTCGGCTGGCGTATCCGCAAAGAGTATCGGCACCTCGAAAAACCTGGCGTGCGCCAGCCCTTCGCCGAGGATCGTCTCTGCGAACTTGGACGCTACGGCCAGAAAACCGGTGCGGGCTGGTACAAGTATGACGAGAACCGACGAGCGATTCCCGATCCTGAAGTCGACCAATGGGTGCGGAAGTGGGCGAGCGAAGCCGGCATCGCGCCACGCAAGATCTCATCCCAGGAGACCGTCGACCGCTGCATCTATGCCTTGGTGAATGAGGGCGCGCGCATTCTCGACGAAGGCATCGCTCTGCGCGCCGTCGACATCGACATCATCTATCTGAATGGTTACGGCTTCCCAGCCTATCGCGGCGGTCCGATGTGGTATGCCGACGCGGTCGGACTGGATAAGGTCTACCGCCGCATCTCAGAATTTCATCAACGGCACGGCGAACTCTGGGAGCCTGCTCCCTTGCTGAAACGTCTCGCCGAAGAAGGCAGGACCTTTGCCGAGTTCAATAAAGAACAAACCGTGATGGCGTAAGAGGGGTTTTTAGAACGCACAACAACATTGAGCAACTGATGGAGGAATCAGCGATGAAAAACACAGAGAACGCGAACAAGCGGCTCGATCACTTTGGCTTTACCTATAAACTTTTGCTTGGATTGGCGATCTGCGTGGTCGCGCTGAGTTCGGCGCCCACTGCATCTGCCAGCGACTCATCTCACCCTCCGATTGCTCTTACTGAAAGCGGAGTCGTGATTGGCTCAACGACAGATGGCGTAAACCAATTTCTCGGCATCCCGTACGCAGCTCCGCCGCTAGGATCTCTGCGCTGGAAACCGCCGAAGCGTTACGGCCTTTTTCCAGGATTTTTCCTCCAGGCGACCCAATTCGGCAGTGCGTGCACCCAACCTGGAGGAATCGGCGGCGAGAATTGCCTTTTCCTGAATGTCTTCACCCCACAGGTGAAATCGCATGATGGATGGCGTGATCACGATCGGCGCGGCCTCCCGGTGATGTTCTGGATTCATGGAGGAGGACTCATTAATGGCAGCAGCACACCTTACAATCCCGAGCTGCTCGTAGGAAAAGACGTGATTGTCGTTACCATTAATTACCGCCTGGGTTTCCTGGGATTCCTTGCCCAGTCTGCGATCGATGCAGAAGGCCATCTCAATGGCAACTATGGTTTGATGGATCAGCAATTCGCGCTGAAGTGGGTTCGCAGGAACATTGCGAACTTTGGCGGCGATCCCGACCGAATCACGATATTCGGTGAGTCGGCGGGCGGACAAAGCGTCTACGCCCAGCTGGCCTCTCCTCTTGCGTCGGGCCTGTTCCGAGGAGCGATTGCGGAAAGCGGGTCATATGCAGAATTCCAGGATTATTTTTCCAATGTCGTGACTCTGGCGCAGGCCGAAACGACGGGCACTCGAAGCGTACCGTCGGGTGCCGCGATTGCCGACAGTGTCGGATGCACGAGCCAGACAGCTTCGTGTCTGCGTGCCGTTCCCGCTGCGACGATGGTCGCGAAAGAGCCATTCCCCCTGTATCCTTTCGTCGATGGAACGCTTCTTACACAGACAATCGGCGAGGCTTTTGCCAGCGGCGAATTCAATCACGTGCAGGTAATCGCGGGCACCAATCACGATGAATATCGATTGTTTGTCGCTCTTGACTTCGACCTCGTCGGGAATCCGATATTGACTTCGGGAGAGTACGATGCTGACTCCAATGCTCTGTGGGGTCCGATCGGTCCACCCGTCCTCGCCTTGTACCCATTCGCCGCATACCCTGTCGGTGGCGAGGCACTGGGAGCATCGGGTACCGACGGAGTTTTCAGCTGTCCCGCGCGCAACGTGGATCAAGCATTGTCGAAACTCGTGCCGACCTATGCCTATGAGTTCAACGATGAGAACGCTCCCCCCGCGCAGTCTTTGTTTGGCGGATTGTTAACCTTTCCGTTGGGTGCCTATCATAGCTCTGAGCTTCAATACCTGTTCCCGGGCATCGATGTTTTCGGACTTCCGACAACGCTTTCAAGCCAGCAAATCCAACTCTCCGATGCGATGGTCAGCTACTGGACGCAGTTCGCGAAGAAGGGAGACCCCAATTCCTCCGATGAACCGCTCTGGTCTCCCTACAGTGCGTCAACCGACGAGTTCCAATCGTTGATACCACCGGCGCCAGTGGTCGAGTCCGACTTTAACAGTAGTCACCAGTGCTCAACGTTTTGGGACACTTTTTAACAGCGAGCAACAGCCGGACGCGCGGTGCCTTACCGTAGGTTTCGCGCGTCCGTCTGCAGGATGATTGCTCTAACCGCGCGGACAGCCGGAACTACTGATCCCGTCAATCATTCTCGTCAATCATCTGAAGCAAACGAAATTACAAAAAGATGCCCTCTATAACGCCAACCGAAGCCACAACCGCCGCTGCTCAGACCACGGCCGACTCTACCGCACATTCATTGCGCTACGCCTGGTACGTCGTCGGCGTCTTAACGCTTCTGTACGCGTTCTCGTTCATCTCCCGCCAGATCTTCAGTCTGCTGGTCGGCCCGCTTCGTCGCGACTTACACATCGGCGACGCTAAGATGAGTTTGCTGATTGGATTCAGCTTCGCGCTGTTTTATACATTCTTCGGAATCCCTCTCGGCAGGCTGGCCGACATATACAGCCGTAGGCTGATTATCGCGGCCGGCCTGGTGTTGTGGAGTGGGTTTACGGCCGGTTGCGGGCTGGCCTTTACGTTCGAAACAATGCTTTTGCTGCGCATGGGTGTGGGCGTCGGAGAGGCGGCGCTTTCACCCGCTGCCTACTCGCTCATCACCGATTATTTTCCTCGTGACCGTCTGGCCACTGCACTCAGCGTTTATTCGATGGGCATCTACATCGGTTCCGGCCTGGCCTACCTGCTCGGTGGACTAGTCGTGGCGTATGCTTCGACCCAATCCATGTGGACCATTCCGCTGCTGGGAGCCGTCCATCCCTGGCAGATCATCTTTCTTTCGATCGGCCTTCCGGGCATTGCTGTGGCACCCCTGCTCTTTACCGTACGCGAACCCTCCGCACGCCCCGGAACTGCCCGACGGACGCCTGTTCCAGCGCGGCAAGTCTTCTCCTATATTTTCAAAAACCGGCGGACATTCCTGCTCCACAACATCGGTTTCGGCCTACTTGCGCTCTCTTCATACGCCAGTGCCGCTTGGGTCCCGGAATTCTATCGGCGCAATTTCCACTGGGCAATCGGAAGCACCGGCGTCGTCTACGGCTCCTGCGTCGCGATCTTCGGTTGCGTCGGAATCATCAGCGCGGGCCGGATCGCTGACTACTTGCGCAAGCGCGGCCGCGACAACGCGACCCTGTTTGTGGGTGCACTGATCGGACTAGTCGGGATACCTGTTAATTGTCTTTTGTACCTGGCGCCGTCGGCGACTTGGGCAACCCTCTGGTTGGTTGCCGGCTGCGCGCTTGCCGCAGCTCCCTTCGGTATCGCTCCCGCCGCCATTCAGCAAATGATGCCCCCAACCATGCGTGGGCAGGCCTCCGCTGTGTATTTGTTCTCCATCAATCTCATCGGGCTGGGAATCGGACCCACTGCCGTGGGAGCATTGACACAGTACGCGTTTGGACGGGATGATGCCGTGCGCTACTCGCTGGTCATCGTGACATCGGTGGCATGCGGACTCGCGGCGGTGTTTCTCTATGCAGCCTTAAAGCCGTTCCTCGCCAGTCTCGAAAGGGTGCGCGTTTGGAACGCTGCCCACTCCGCTTGAGCTGATCGGCGGGAGTTTCTAGCAAGAAAGGTTCTCAAGTGCACTCCGATGTCATTTCAGTTCGTCCCGGCGAAGAACTGAATCTAGCTTCCCTCGCCGATTGGCTGCTTGGAAAAATCGAAGGTGCGGAACGAGGTGTCACAGTCGAACAGTTTCCGGGGGGACACTCGAACCTGACCTATCTGTTGCGGATGAATGGAGATGGCCGCGAGTACGTGCTCAGGCGCGCCCCTCTTGGTCCCGTCGCGCCCAAAGCCCACGACATGGCGCGCGAATTTCGCGTGCTCCAGACGGTGCATCCGCATTTTCACGAAGCTCCAGCCGTTTTTCATTTGTGCGAGGATCCAACAGTGCTGGGCGCCGTTTTCTTTCTGATGGAACGCAGGCATGGGCTAATACTGCGCGATGAGGTTCCAACTCAGCTCGCTAAGGTGCCGAATTACGCGCAGCGTGTGAGCGAAGCCTTTATCGATTGCCTGATCCGGCTGCATGCCATCGACGCTTCGAGGCCCGAATTAATTGCCCTCGGCAAGCCCGAGGGATTTCTTGCACGCCAGGTGCAAGGCTGGGCTGATCGTTGGCACCGGGCTAAAACTGATGACATGCCTAAAATGGATAGTGTGATTCGATGGCTCATCGATCGCAGGCCAGTTTCTCCCGCGCCCACCCTCGTGCATAACGATTACAAGCTGGATAACATCATGCTTGCGGTTGGTTCTGCGGGTCGCATCGAAGCTGTGGACAAAATCGAAGCTGTGAACAAAATCGACGCTGTTGACAAAATCGAAGCTGTGCTTGATTGGGAGATGGCAACGGTCGGCGATCCGCTCGCCGATCTGGGTTTGACTCTGTGTTACTGGGCTTGGGCAGAAGCGCCGCAACTGCGCGCCCGAGGCGTTCCCGCACTCACATCGCAGGCCGGATGGTACACACGAGATCAATTCGTACAACGCTATGCCGAACGCACCGGTCGCGACCTTTCGCACATCCCTTACTACGAAGTGCTCGGCGTCTTCAAGCTGGCCGTAATTCTGCAGCAGATCTACTACCGCTTCCGGCGTGGCCAGACCCAGGACGCGCGCTTCCGAAATTTCGGCGAACGTGTCCGAGGACTAGTCGAGCTCGCAGACTCCCTCACAGGACAACTAAGTTGACCACTCTGTATCTTGTGCGCCATGGCCAGGCGGGAACGCGCGACGCTTACGATTCCCTCTCTGAATTGGGAATGCGGCAGGCGCGACTGCTGGGCGAGCATTTCGTCTCCCAGGGAATCCAATTTGCCTCGGCCTATGTGGGAGCGCTGTCCCGCCAGCAGCAAACCGCCGCCCAGGTCGGCGCGGCTTATGCCGATGCTGGTGTTTCCTTCCCCGCGGTGAGCCTCGATCCTGCCTGGGATGAGTTTGATCTCAGCCGCGTGTATCGCGAGATTGCTCCGCGTTTGTGCGCTGAAAATTCTGAATTCCGCCTTGAATATGAAGAGATGCGGGAGCAGGTGCGAATCAGCCAAGGCGCGCACGCAGCGAGAATTCATCGCAAATGGCTGCCTTGCGATACGAAACTGGTTGAGGCGTGGATTTCCGGTCGTTTTCCCTTCAGCGGCGAAACCTGGCAGCAATTCCGCGAGCGCGTTGCGGCCTGCCGATCGAAAATCGCTGATGCACGCGAGAACGTTGTCATCGTCACGTCGGCCACTCCGGTTGCGATTTGCACTGGCCTGTCCCTGGAGATTTCCGACGCGCGCGTAATGCGCCTCGCTGGCGCAGTCTACAACGCATCCTACACAATCCTGCGTTTGAGAAAAGAGCAACTACGGTTGTTTACCTTCAATGCCGTGCCGCACCTCGCCGCTGATGGCCTCTGCACCCACCGTTAAAAGCCGCTTCATACTAGCAGCCATGTCATAAATGGTTTCGGGAAGGGCACGACGTTCGTGCAGTCCAGAGCCAACCTCGGGAAGGGCACGACCTTCACTCGTGCCGCCCAGAGCCAATTTCGGGAAGGGCTCGACTTCAGTCGTGCAGTCCAGAGCCAATAAAGACGAGGGCTTTAGCCACTGAGGTCCCTCGACCTGCTCTCCGGACTATTTGTGAAATGCCTTCTAGCTTTTGGGCAGAGCTGCACGCATTGCGGAAAACCTTCACCAATCTAGCCACCACCGTGGAAGAGCAGTTCTTCGGAGCCGCATAGGTCGGCGACCGTGGAAGAGCGGCGCTTCAGCGCCGCGTGAGTCGCTACATTCCTCGGGGCTTCAGCCCCCGTGATCGTCTTACGTATAGTAGCGAACCACCCACTCAGCCACGCAGCACGGCTTGTCGTTATCCTGCGCTTCCACCGTCGCGTCAAAGATTGCTTCAATCGCGTCAGGCAACTCTTTCAGCGATCGAAGAGTAAATTGCGCTCGAATCTTCGAGCCGGCGCGAACCGGAGAAGGAAAGCGAACACGATTCAAACCATAATTGACGGCCATACGAAGACCGCTTCGGATCTCAATTGCCTCCTTCATGAAGCGGCTCAACAGCGAGAGAGTTAAGAACCCGTGCGCAATCGTGCTCCCATAAGGCGACTCCCGCTGTGCACGGTCCGGGTCAATATGGATCCACTGCCGATCCTCAGTAACATCAGCAAACTCCTGAATGCGCTCCTGAGTGACGGCGAACCATTCCGTCATGCCGATTTCGCGACCCACCAAATCCTTCAAGGACTCAGGTGTTTCGACTACGAGTGGCATGGATGTCCCCTCTAGATTCCGCGAAAACTTCCGCCTGAAACGATTACACGCAGGAGATCAACGCCCTGCCCGCGGCCCGCTCCATTTCCGAAGCTCCATCTTCGCAATCGATTCGGTGTGAACCTCGTCCGGACCATCCGCCAAACGTAGAGTGCGCACATTCGCCCACGCGCCCGCCAGAAACGTGTCCTGCGAAACTCCCGCCCCTCCATGCGCCTGAATCGCACGATCCAGGACACGCAGAACGACATTCGGCGCCACCACCTTAATCATCGCAATCTCCGCCCGCGCCGCTTTGTTTCCGGCGGTGTCCATCATGTACGCTGCATTCAGAGTCAAAAGACGCGCCTGCTCGATCTCCATCCTGGATCGCGCAATGTCAGCCCGTATAGTGCCCTGCTCGGCCAGCGGCTTGCCAAAGGCCACGCGTGCCTGGACCCGCTTGCACATGGTTTCAAGCGCGCGTTCAGCCACACCAATGCAGCGCATGCAGTGATGAATGCGCCCCGGCCCCAGCCGCCCCTGAGCAATCTCAAAGCCTCGTCCTTCGCCGAGCAACATGTTCGAAACAGGCACGCGCACGTTTTCAAAGGTGATTTCGCCGTGTCCATGCGGCGCATGGTCATATCCAAACACCGTCAGCATGCGCTCAATCTTGAGCCCCGCAGCCGGCATCGGCACCAGCACCATCGACTGCTGCTGATGTCGCGCGGCCGTGCGATCAGTTTTGCCCATAAAGATCGCAACCTTGCAGCGCGGATCGCCCGCTCCCGAGGACCACCACTTGCGCCCATTGATCACGTACTCGTCGCCCTGGCGAACAATACTCGCCTCAATATTGGTTGCATCCGATGAGGCCACCGCCGGCTCCGTCATCGCGAAGCACGACCGAATCTCGCCCGCAAGCAGCGGTCTCAACCATCTTTCCTTCTGCTCCGCTGTGCCGTAACGCGCAAGCACTTCCATGTTGCCCGTGTCCGGCGCCGAGCAATTGAATACCTCAGGAGCGATGAAGCTGCGCCCCATAATTTCGGCCAGCGGCGCATACTCCAGATTCGTTAACCCCTGTCCATGCGCATCATCCGGCAGAAATAAATTCCACAGCGACGCAGCGCGGGCTTTTGGCTTGAGCTCTTCAATGACGCTAGGAGGCGACCAGCGGTTGCGCTCAATCTCGTCGTCATAGCGCCGCTCATTCGGATAAATGTATTCATCCATGAACCCCTGCAGACGCCGTTGCAGGTGCTTTACTTTGTCGCTGAGCGCAAAATCCATTTCTGCCGCCTATCTTTAACTTATGCCCATTTTCCTTGGTTTCCGGCCTGACTAGAAGTCAGCTAGTCATCTTAAAAATGGGTTCGGGAAGGGCACGACGTTCAGTCGTGCCGCCCAAGGCCAATAAACACTGGGGCTTTAGCCGCTGAGGCACCTCAACTTGCTGCTCAGATCATTGATGTGATCGCCTGCGGCTTGCCCACCTATCTACCAGTAAAAGCCGGGGCACGCTTCTCCACGAAATGCGCGACACCCTCTTTGAAATCCTCAGTCTTGAAACTCGCCATCATCTCATTCACAGAGACATCAAAAGCTTCCGAGAGTGGCTGGAACATAGCCTCGTACACCTGGCGCTTGATGATGCGCAGCGAGCGCGGGCTCACGGTAGAAGCCAGTTCGCGGGCATATTCATGCACCTTCTCAAGAAAACTTTCCTGCGGGAGGATTCGGTTCACTAACCCGATGCGCAATGCCTCTGCGGCATCGATGGTCCGCGCAGAAAACAGCAGATCGAGAGCATTTGCAATGCCAACAATGCGCGGCAACATCCAGGCCATGCCATACTCGGCCACCAGCCCTCGCCGCGCGAATGTAGTGCTGAAGCGGGCTGCGTCCGATGCCAGCCGCAGATCGCAATAGAGAGTGATCACCAGGCCCAGGCCAACCACCGGACCATTAATGGCGGCAATCACCGGTTTCCCGATCGCCGGGAAATAAGAGTATCTCTTCTGAAAATCAAGCGGTACGCCGTCGCGCAATGCCGCCTCGCGGTTCTGATCCTCGCGCTTCTGAACCTCGCGGTTCTGAACCCCGCTTTTCTGATCCTCGCTGTTCCGATCAACGACGCCGTGCTCCGCCACCGCACTCAGCAGCGACATGTCAGCGCCGGCGCAAAAGCCCCGTCCAGCGCCCGTCAAAACGATTACCCGGACGTCTTCGTCGCGCTCCGCGTTCTCCATCGACGAACGCACTTCCTTCTCCATCACCGCAGTCCAGGCGTTCAGTTTGTCCGGCCGGTTCAAAGTAATCGTGGCCACTCGATTCGCTACGCTATAGAGGACTTCTTCGTTTTGCATGACGCGCGATTATATAAAATTGAGTTGCGTTAGTCACTATCATGTTAGAGAGACTATCGATATGCGGGCGGAGTCAAGCGATGACGTTTTTATTTCAACCGGCAACGGGCCGAAGACCGAACATTACAGCGCCGGCGATGTTGCGGGACCACAAACGAAAAGGAGAAGTGCGTGATGGGTGCAATCGAGAACAAGAAAATAATGCAGCATATCTTTTCCGAGCTTTCGAAGGGCAACTCCCAGCCATTCGTAGAGGCAATGGCTGACGAATTTAGCTGGACGATAACTGGAACAACCAGATGGTCTAGGAGATACGATAGCAAACGGGCCGTGATCGATGAATTGTTCGGCGCTCTGCGCGCCAAGCTCGCTCCTCCAATCGTGGTCGAAGCCTACCGGTATATCGCTGACGAAGATTATGTCGTTGTGGAAGCGCGGGGCAGAAATACGACCAGAAACGGAGTGCCTTATAACAATACTTATTGCTATGTCTTCCGCCTAGGCGATGGAAAGCTCCGGGAAATGACCGAATATCTCGACACCGAACTGGTCACTGCAGCCCTGGGTGATCCAGTGACGAGTTCGGCGGCAGATGCCCATAAGCGCTAACTTAAGCCTCAGGATTTACACAATGCCAACTTCACGAGCGCGTTTCCCCGTACCGTCTGGTGAAACTTCCTCGAAACCGACGTCTGGCCCGCAATGACTTCCGTGTTGCCCGTGATCTCGGAGTTGTCAAGCGGAACGAATGCAGAATCTTCTTGAAACGAATGTTTCTGTCCTCCCCCCAACCCTGTGTCGCTGCAGGACGCGTCTCAATAGATGAGCTTTAGCGAAAACTGAATTTGCCGCGAAGTTCCCGCGGTCTTGCTGATCATGCCGAACCCTGTACCCGCGATGATGTTCGCCGGTAGCCCCATGTTGACGATGTTAAACAGATTAAATAACTCTCCCCGGAATTGCAGGTCCGCTAGCTCCGAACCGCTTTCGCGGTGGCCAATCGGAGTCGTCTTGATGAGCGCAAAATCGAAATCATAATATGCCGGGCCGCGAAATGTATTACGGCCGAGCGTCCCAAAGCGCCCGGAGTTTGGTCCGGTCCCGCCCGCGATCCCGATGGGAATGGAAAAGAGACTTGCGTTGTTCACACCCCGCCCAAAATAATCGTCGCGCGGTCGGGTTGAACTGCCGGCGCTCGATAGGTCGGGTATCCCAATCTGGTCCGGCCGGTCCGCGCCAATCGTTCCCGCGCCCGTCTGCTGGATACCCGAATAAACCGTAAACGGCGAACCGCTGGTGATGGTCGAGATGCTCAGCAACTCCCAGCCCTTCGTCAACAGCTGGGTTCGATCCGACTGAAGTCCCAGATGCTCGAAATGCAAATCCTGCGCCGCGCTCAACGTGAAGGCGTGCGTTACATCAAAGCTTGACGGCCCTCTTTCCGCTTGTGTATCGAACGGGTCTTGCGGACTAAACAGCGTCACGGCACCGGTGGATCCCGTTCCTCCCAGGATGCCGCTGACATCATCCAGTGATTTGCCCCAGGTGTAGCCTGCTTGCAATGACGGACCGCCGTGCCCAACATTTCCCGACAACGAGGTCTGCAAGGCGTTGTAAGACGAGTGCGACGTTGCCGTCATCACAGACTCGAATCCGAAACCTCCCGTCACCGCTCCGCTCCCGTCGAAGTTTGTAAACCGTGCAAATTCCGAATCCGCTCCGGGATACGCGTTTGGATATGACATTCTGGGAAGTCGAAACGCCGACGTTCCAACGTACGCGACATCGGCCGTGAGGCCACCGAAAGCCCGTTCCAGCCCCAGCGTCCAAGTTTGCAGGTAGCCATTGCCGAAGCGCCGGTCGATCCCGGACAGACTCAGCAGCGAGAGCTGATGACTCGGCGCCAGCGCTGCCAAATCTTGCTGGTATCGATTTACGTCCATCACCGTGTTCGCCGGGACTTTTTTCGGATCGCCGCTGGCCAACACGTTCACGCCAGCGGTGTTATAGACCTGCGGCAATTCGTCCGGTGTGATTTGGAATCCGTAGGAAATCTCCCCGTTTTGCGCCGCATTGACACGTGGATAAACAACGTAAGGGGTTGACCCTGTCAGAAGATTGTCCTGCCAGATATTCGGCGGAATCACTGTGATCGCCCCGCCCATGTGCACGTGCACTGCCTGCGGCGCGTGCCACTCCACTTGCACACGCGGCCCCCATCCGTTCCGATCGGTCTGATAAGTAGGCTGCGGATTGATCAAGTATTCCTGCCCAACGCCCGCCGGTGGGAACGAATTCAGAAAGCTCGACGTTCGAAGCGCGCGCTCCGAAATCGGCGTGTAGATCTCATATCGCAGCCCGTAATCGAGCGTCCATTGCGGATTGATTTTCCATGTGTCCTCGATGTAGGCGTTCACGTCATTCCGGTTGATCGCCGCGGGCCCAATGTGCGCGCCATTCGATGCGTAGGGCGGCGCGACTGCGATCGTGTATCCATACGGATAGCCGAGTAATAGACTGCTCATCGTGTCTGGCAGAGGCCGACCCGGCTGCACATCATGCTGTCTACTCGCAGAAGGAATGAACACGGGCGAATAAACTGTTCCACCACCAAAATCGTACTCGCCATTGGGACTTATACCGAAGTATGTCGTGTCCCGGTTAAGGCGTGCTTCCGCACCCCACTTCACCGCGTGCCGCCGGCTTGTCCACGCAAAATCCAATTGTCCCTGGAACAAATTCCCGAACGCCGACATCACCGAGCCCGCCGCTCCATTGAACGCCTCATAGAGGCCATCGATGAACTTCAAAGCCGGATCGGTGTGGTTCTGCGTCACAAACGAAGGCGTCGTCCGCGTGAAACTCACCGACGTCGACCAGAGAAAGTGCGGAGACACGGTGCGCGTATAAGTGATGACCCCGTTCCGCTGCCGATCCACATACTGCACGCCGAAGCTCGGATCAAGCAGTGTCTGATCCGGATTTGTTGTCGGTCCCGTCAGATTGTCGTAATTGAATCGACCAAACAATTGTCCTTTTGCGCCAACTTTCTGATCGATGCGGATGGAAAACTGATCCGTATCCGTGTTCACGTTTGAAGGCGCAGAATAAGTTCGCGCACCATACGCGCCGGTTGGGTTGTTGGGCAGTGGATAACGGGCCAGCACTTTCTCAATTGCCGGATTCACCGGTACGTGCAGCGTGTCCGTGCTGCCGTCCGGGTACGTCACCACATCCTGGCCCCGCCTCTCTGCTGCTGTAGGTACAGCCAGCACCTGGGTCGTTCCCAGCACCTGCCTGAATCCCTGATACTGCACAAAATAGAACGTGCGGTCGCGTCCGTCATACACGTTCGGCAACACGACTGGCCCACCGTTCGTAAATCCGAACTCGTTTCGCCGGAACGGAGGGATACGGCCCGGGTCCGCAATCGACGGGTGATCGAAATAATTCCGAGCATCGAGGGCAGAGTTCCTTAGAAACTCGAAGAATGATCCGTGAAAACCGCTTTTTCCGGACCGTGTCACGATGTTGGTGAAACCTGCCGCGCCGCGCCCGATGTCCGCCGGCATCCAGCCTGAGCTTGACTGCAACTCCTGAATCGCATCTACGTTGAAATTCGTGAACGTACTCCCGCCCATCTCTGGATCGCTGACATCCGCACCGTCCATCGCGAACACAGCCTCGACGCCGCGCTGTCCGTTGATTGCGAACTGCTGGGTGAAATTCGTCTGCCCGTTCACGTCGGTCATCGTGCCCGCTGCTAACAACAACAGCGTGCTGAAGTCGCGTCCATTCAACGGCAACTCATTTACCTTTTGGCTGGAGAGTTTCTCCCCGCTTGCTCCGCTGGCTACGTTCGAAGTTGTGCTCGGGTTCCCATTCGAGACTCCTGCTGCAGAAGTTTGCGGGTTGGGTGCAATAGACAGCACCCCTTGATCGGATACTGTCAGCACAACTGTTACGCCCGTAATATTCACCGACACTGGCGCTGTCGGACCTCGCCCGGGAAATTGCACGCTCACGCGATGTGGCCCGAGTCGAAAGTCCCGAATCGTGAACCTTCCATCGGTTCCTGTAACTGCCGTTTGGTTCTCTTTGGCGGCCGGTGTGTATAACGTTACCTTCGCTCCGGCCACAGGTTCACCGGCAGCCGTGCGTACGACACCAGTCCAGGCCGGCGCAGACGGAGAACTCTGTTGTGCTTTAAGCGAGACCGCCACCATCAGTCCCAACAGAAATAACCTCTCTATCAGTCTGAAAGCCTTATGAAAGGGTCGAGCTATTGTGTGTTCCTTTGCGTAGTGGAATTCATGCATAAAAATTTCTCGAGTTAAAGCAGAATGCAGTCGAGTGCATGAAGGACTTCAACGAAAGAAAACTGCCTGCTAGGGCGTGTCGTCCGAAGATGCCATTTCCAGGAACGAGCGGAAGGATCGAACCCAAGCGTGATTATATCTGAGACATCCGGGCCGCCGTTCACCTTACGAATGCTGGCCCCTTATGGTCTGTCGACACAGTGCCATCGTACCCAAGATCCGTCCTGACGAATGTCCTTGTGATCGCAAAGGCAGTCCGTGGATGGTCGGTCAAACGGAAGATATCCAGAAACGGGGTTGTAGGAAGTCGGCCGAATTGGTACCGGGAAGTTGGCAACTCGGAAATCACCGCAGAGACCAGCGGTGCCAATAGCTTGATCGGCTTAAGTTAACGCTCATGTGGGCAGGTGCCTGAACACTGGATCCGGCTGCCGACCTACACCCCTGACCTCCAGCTGTTGATCGAACCATGAATGCATGAAATGGGCTTCCGCGGCGCAAGGCAGCCCTTGAATAAGAACGAACGATCGTGCTATTATCTTGCGCGTATGAAAGCACAGGCCCAGGTCAGCAAGACTCCTCTGCGGCGAGCGAGACGCGCTGACGATCCCGCTTCGGGTAACGGCCGCGCGCAGCGGCCTCGGGGACTCCGCACGCGCCGTGCCATCCTGCGAAAAGCAGTCAACATCGCGTCCGTCGAAGGCCTCGAAGGCCTGACGATTGGAAAACTCGCCTCCGAGCTCCGCATCAGCAAAAGTGGGCTCTTCGCGCACTTCGGCTCTAAGGAAGACTTGCAATGCGCGGTGGTCGACGCAGCCCGCGAGATCTTTGTCGACGTGGTCGTGCGTCCCGCTTATCAATTTCAGGGACTGAAGCGGCTACGGGCTCTATGCGAAAACTGGCTGGCCTACGGTCAGCAGAGAGTCTTTCCCGGCGGCTGTTTTTTTTCCGCAGCATCGCTTGAATTCGACGACCGCCCCGGCCGGGTGCGCGATCAGATCGTAGGGCTAATGCAGAGGTGGCTCGGAAATCTCGAGCAGGCTGCGCGGGACGCACAGTCCGCCGGCGAAATCTCAAAAGACGCCGACGTTCGCCAGCTTGCCTTCGAAATTCAGGCCCTCGCCATGGGAGCGAATTGGAGTTCGCGCTTGTTCCGCGACCCGGGCGTGTACGACTCGGTCCGCACCGCGATTTTGCGGCGAATTGAGGAAGCTGCCGAAACCAAACAAGCGAGGGAGTGATGCGCATTCGCCCGAGCCTCCTGGCTTTCACCTCCGCGGGACTCATCTTCGCGAGAGCGATCTTCGTGCTGGCCGCCCAGACCAGTGCCGCGCAGATCGGTGCGGCACAGGCCCCGGCGTCAACCACCGAAATTCCAATCCAGCGTTGTGATCGGCTGCCGGTCGTCATTCTGCAAGTGGACAAGCAAGACAAACGCTTTCTGGTTGACACGGCCGCGACCTCCTTCCTCAACGCAAAGTCATTCATCGGCGGGCCCGCCAAAGAAGTCCAGATCCACTCCTGGAATCAAACCACAGCATTGAACGCCAGCAATGTTTCTATCGAGGAATTCGCCTTGGGCAGTCATATTATCCGCAACGTCCAGTTACCCGCGATCGACCTAAGCGCCATCTCGAAGGCATGCGGTGGGCGCCTCGATGGAATCCTGGGCGTCGATCTCCTCGAGCGCTTGGAAGTGACCATCGACCTGGAGCGCAGCGTGGCTCGCCTCGGCGTAGCGCCGCGAAATTCCTCAGAACTATCTCTCATCGTCGAGATGCAGAAGGCAATCGAGTCATGCTCCGCAGCCTTCAACAACGCAGACGCGGAAGCGCTGACCTCCTGTTTCGATCCGGAGTTCGCGCTGAGCTCGCCGCGCGGAGAGCTTCACGGCGTCGACCAGGCCATGAACTACTTTCAGCAGTACTTTGGCACCAGTCCGCATGCACGTCTTTCGATGACGATGAGTGATCAGCGCGCCGTCGGGGAATTGGTCTGGGCCCTCTATGACTACACCATTGAAGCCCCGTCCAAACATACATCCGGCCGCGGAATGATGATATGCCGCAAATCGGAAAATCACTGGCATATCCTGAGCATGCACGAATCCCCCTTCGTAGCCGCCGTAATCTCAAGACCCTAAACCCCAGCCCCGACCGAGCGGCCCTTTCTGTGGTCCAGATCAAGTACTGTAGAATACTGGTGCCGCGCCAGAATACTGATGCCGCGCCGAAACGGGCCCGTAGCTCAGCGGTTAGAGCAGTGGACTCATAATCCATTGGTCCAAGGTTCAAATCCTTGCGGGCCCACCAATCTCGCCTAATGATTCCATCCAACTGTCCGACTAAACGATTCTTGCATCTACGCGAAGAGGAAGTTTGCGGAGATTGGCGGGCGATGTGACAATACCTATATGCACAAATCCTTCATCGCAGCGGTAACTATATTTGCGGCTGGAATGCTGTTGCCAGGGAACGCCCCGGCCCAGGATACTCCGGCAGGCACAACGCAAACGACTTCGCCATCGACGGCAGCGCCGGGCAAGGCTCAGACCCCCGCAGCTAAGCGGCCCGCAACCGCGGCCAAGGGCGCGGCGCCGCTCACGCTCAAAACGCAAAAAGAAAAATTCAGCTATGCGCTTGGAATGAAGATGGGCGGAAATCTTAAGAAGCAAGATGTCCCGGTTGATCCCAACATTCTGGCGCGCGGAGTTAAAGATGCACTCGCCGGTAGCAAAACCCTGATGACCGACGACGAAGCCCAGGCCGCGCTCACCGAGATGCAGAACGACATGCGTAAGAAGCAGCAAGAGAAGCAGCAAGTAGCCGGCGCAGCCAATAAAAAAGAGGGCGAAGCGTTTCTCGCCGGCAATAAGGGGAAAGAAGGCGTCGTAACCCTGCCCAGCGGCCTGCAATACAAGATCATAAAAGACGGCACGGGACCGAAGCCCGCGGCCACCGACTCGGTGGTCTGCAACTATCGAGGCACGCTGATCGACGGGAAGGAGTTCGACAGCTCGTACAAGCGTGGGCAGCCAGCGACGTTTCCCGTGAACGGTGTGATTAAAGGATGGACCGAGGCCCTTCAGCTTATGCCGGTGGGATCGAAGTGGCAACTCTTCATCCCAGCCGATCTGGCGTACGGCGACCGAGGCGCGGGGCCCGACATTGGTCCCGATGCGACTCTTATTTTTGAAGTCGAGTTGGTCTCTATTCAGGATAAGAGCAAGGAGAAAGCACCCGATAATCCGGGGAAACAGTAAATCGGCTTCCGGCTGACGGGCTCTGGCTTTCAGCCAGGAGGCTCTATGAGCGCGACAGCAAGAGTAGGCTGGCGCCTGATTAACCACTTTGGGGCCACCTCCTTCGAATCGTTGACAGCGTGCGTGCGGCGAGAGTAGCGTTCCTTCAGTTTGCCGTAGGATTTAATCCTCGGTTCAGGAGCGCTGCCATGTTGTGCAGATTTTTCTGCGCAGGGGTAATTGTGTGTCTGGTTGCGAATGTCTCCGCGGCACAAGACCCCACTAAAGTCGAGCCGAAACACTACAGATTGCAGTTTGAGAACGAGCGCGTGCAGGTTGTGGATGTGCACTACGGCCCTCACGAGAAGTCGGAGATGCACGAGCATCCCGGCGGCGTGTCGGTGAGCGTGACGGGCGGGCATCTGCGGTTTACCGATCAGAACGGCAAGGTCACCGAAGTTTACGCCAAGGCGGGCGAAGCGCGATGGTTTCCGCCGTTCAAGCACAAAGTAGAGAACCTGGGCGATGAACCGTACAACGGCGTTTACATCGGCATCAAGGGCAAGTTGGCAGCATCGGCGAACGAGCTGCAACCCTATTCTCCGGTGAGCCCTGAGCAGTTGGCGAAGATTCTTGCGGAGCCTCGGGCCGCTACAAAACCCTAAGACCGGCTTCCGGGCTTCGCCTTGCGGCCAAACGCATACGCCCGCCCTCCATCCCGTATAATTAATTTGCATTCATAGTGATTTGCGATTGAAGGAAGGGTATGGAGCACACCGTTTTTTGCGTGAAATTGAAGAGACAGATGCCCGGACTGGACGAGCCTCCTTTTGACAACGAGCTCGGCCGGAAGGTTTACGACAATGTGTCGCAGGAAGCCTGGCGCATGTGGACCGAGCACTGCAAGATGCTGCTCAACGAATATCGGCTGAACCCCGCCCGCCGCGAAGATCAGGAAGTGATCGTGAAGCAGTTGGAGCAATATTTTTTTGGGGAAGGGTCGGCGGTGCCGAAGGAGTACGTTCCGCCGGCGCATTGATTCAGCGGCTCAGGGCCACAGGGGCTGAAGCCCGATTATTTTCGACGGGCTTACGCCGCTTCGGCAAGCTCGGTCCGCTCTTCAACGATAATGTCTGAGGGCTGCTCTTTCACCGAGTTTGGCCGCAACGCCTCGTCGGGAAGACCACGATCCGGTACGGCTGGAAGAAGAATCCCCACTTCTCGCAAAGAACGCGAGAAATGGGGCACCCGGCTCCGGGTCGGAATGACAAAAATCGAAAGCGCAAGGGTCTAACGATCCAATCTCTCGAGCCTTTTTATGATTCGGCGCGTCAGGGCGCTGAACGAGTTGAGACGGGTTTCCTCTCGGGGTACGATTCTCTTTTCCATTTTCTTTCCACCGCAACGACCGCCGGGGTGGGTCAGGAGCGGCCAATTTTCCATATAGGGCTCGTACTTATGTCCCTTTAAGTGCGGTGTGAGGGCTATGGTTCGCTTTCCGGCGAGGGTTTTCGTGGGGAAGATATACCAGATGTCTTCGGGAAAGACGTAGATGGCGAAGTAGTCGATCTCTCTGGCAGTGTATGCCTTGTGGCCGAAGGCATAGAGTTGGCAGAGATAACAGGTTCCCAACCACATCTCAGTGGACTTGACCTGCACGCGCAGGAAACGGCCGTTCTGTTCGACGACGACATCGTAGCGCGGCGTCTCTCCCCAGGGCTTGGCCACGTTGAAGCCCATCCCCGAAGCTACGGTCATGAATAACAGTTCCACCCACTCGCCGCGCCGTTTGTGACTGGCGAAGAGTTTCTTGCCCCGACGTGCCATAGATCTCCCAGAAACACGAAAGGCGCAGCCATGGGCCGCGCCTTAGTTTTATTTCGATTGCAGTTGTAGTATATCAGAACGCTATAGGTGCGTGGGACATATTCTCTTTGAATTTAGGATTTATCTTGCAAGCGGATGGATTCGATCGTGTAATTCCTACCCATTGACAGGGTTTCTACGGTTTCCCGTGGGCGCGGGGGCCCCGCTTCTCGCAGAGGAAGCGACAGATGAGGCGCCCCGCAGAAAGCAGGTTCCTCCGATCCGCTCGCTATCGCTCCGCTCCGGTCGGAATGACAAAAAATTGAAGGCGCACCGGGTCTAACGATAGCCCCTCGATCCTTTTGTGCGGCGAGAGATGGTCTTCGGCGCATCGCCAGGGAAGAAAATCCCACTTCTCGCAAAGGACGCGAGAAATGGGGCACCCGGCAGAAAGCAGGTTCCTCCGCTCCGCTCGCTATTCGCTCCGCTCCGGTCGGAATGACAAAATATTGAAAGCGTATCGCTCCGCTTCGGTCGGAATGACAGAAAGAAAGCCAGCGACGTTTGCCAAAGCCTTGAGTTATGGGGCAGGAATCGCGGCAGCGACGGCGGAAGAAGGAGCGCTCTCTTCGTCACTTGAATTGAGGGCGGTAGTCTCGTAGTAGTAGGTCTGGCCGTCGGTGACTGCGGTGTCCACATAAGTGGTAGTAGCGTTGGGAGATGAGTTGATCTTTGTAAAGCTGCCTGAGGTCCCGGTGCGGCGGTAGATGTTGTATCCCGTCACGTTGGGAGATGTGCTTGCGTTCCACGAAAGACTGACGGTGTAGACGGGCGCTGTCGCTCCAGTGCCCTGGAGGGTTGCAGCGGCGGAGTTCGAAGCGTCACTGGCGAATGAAACTCCTACAGAAGCGACACCGCTAGTCTGAGGCGTGAATGTGACGGTGAAATTCGCGGTCTGGCCTGCAGGAATCGTGACTGGAAACGTGAGACCTGTAACGGAAAATTCCGAACTGCCAACAGTATCGGAAGAAACTACAACAGTTGCACCGGCGGCACTCAGCGTGCCGGTCTGAGTTCCACTGGTTCCGACCGTGACGCTGCCGACATTGATTGTGGAGGGAGTGACGGTTAATTGTCCCTGAGCCGCTCCGGCCGTCGATCCGACCAACGCAATGGAGAGGTTCGGATCGGAGGCATTCGACGAGACTGCTACACTTCCGCCGAAGTTGCCGGAAGATTGCGGAGTAAAGGTCACGCTGAAGGAAGTGGTCTGTCCCGGCGTTAGAGTGAGGGGCGTGCTTAATCCAGAGATGGCGAAGCCGGCACCGGTCACTGAAGCTTGGGAGATGGTCGCACTTAATCCACCGGTATTTTGCAGCGTCTCAGTCTGCGTCGTGGCCTTTCCCACCTGGGCACCGGTGAAGTTGACCGTGGCGGGCGTGGCAATTAGATCGCCCGTAACAGGGGTATCCGTGGTGCCTTGGGAGGCTGATTTCGCCGTGCTGAATCCCTGGCAGCCAACCATAAAGGTCAGGGCTAGCAGCACGACCAGCGCATTCCAGCGAGTAGGGATCAGGCTCATAATGAGATCAAATAAATAGCGAACTCCTAGCCTCCCAATCGAGCTTCCCAATTTGGAAGAGCTAGTGTGCACCTTGGGCGCGAGTTCGTAAAGTTCCAGAAGGACATGGGCAAAGACCCCGGGGGGACTGTCCCGTCTGGTTGGGGAGGGATTATCGCAAGGTAATCAACGTGCGGTCAAACTGCATGTGGCACAAAATGGGCGGTTCTCCGTCAGTTGCGCTAAATCTGGGGGATTACCGGGGTTAACCGGGTTTTTTCTTAGGGACCGCTTCGGCTGTCGTCTCCTTTTAGCTGGTTTTTATACTGCGGTTCGGTCCCGACGAAAAACTCCTCGTACTTGTGCTCCCCGGAGGAACCTGATTTTGCGCCATTCATCTTACCCCAAATCAGGCGTCCATGGCCGGAATTCGGCAACTGGCGCAGGTCCCCGGCGGAGGAGTAATAAAGGTAGGAGTCCCGAGCCCAGCCGTACCGTTCGGGTGAAGATGTTTTCAGCAATCCAGAAGGCGGAATCCTAGCAACCATCTGGCCGCTCTCCAATGGCAACGGGGATTCGCCCGGGACTTCAAACTCAATTCGGACCCAACCGATGTAGCCCTCGGGAATCAGGAATCGAAGCGAACGCTGAGTTGAGTTCCGGGCACCCAGGGTAATCCAAGCCACCACGCTAATAGCTCCTACCAGGCTAATTGCTGAGGCGAATGTGAACAGGGCTACCGCGACTCTAGCAGGGCGCTTGACACCGCCCGGGAAAATCCAACTGGGGGCTGCCGCTTCCGGCCTCTGTCGGAAGCTGGCAGTGGCGGAATATGTAGTGACGAGAACCAGGAGGGCGATCGCAAGGTATGGCAAGATCATGCAAATTCAGAACAAATGTAGTCAGGTTGCGGCCGAGTTCCTTGATATTGCCGCTAATGATACCGATCCTAATTTTGCCTTTACAGGCCATCTGGCCATCTCATAAATAGTCCGGAGCAGCAGGTCGAGGTCCCTCAGGGGCTAAAGCCCCGGTCTTTATTGGCTCTGGGCGGCACGACTGAAGTCGTGCCCTTCCCGAACCCATTGTCGTGACCCATTGTCGTGACCCATTGTCGTGCCCTCCGCGAACCCATTTATGAAATGGCTTTGGCTCTTAAGGCTGGACCAACGCTGGCACCCTGTAGCGGCATGATGTGGGATGACGTAGTTCGCCGTTCCAGCCTGGTTCGGACTGCATTAGCGATCGCCGGACCGTAGAAGGACCAGATCGCCAGCGTGGCTACCAGCGCAAGTCTCGCCGCGGCATGCGGCTTGAACAGACTAATATAGGCCGCAATCAAGAGGCATAGCGATCCCAACAGGGCGACCACCTCCAATGGATTGATGGGCACTCCCAACACTACGAGCGAAAGAAGCGTGTAAATGTGGAATCCCGTGACCACGGCGGTGATGAAATAAAGAAGAAAAGGAAACATGAGTCAGGGCTGTGCTCCAATCTCAAAGTTCAGGGTCGAGAGAGAAAGGCGATATTGGTACTGAGCGTTCACGTATCCGATGGCAGCATCGGTTTGCTGCAATTGTGCCTGGCTGAGTTCGACAATCGAGCTAAGGCCGAGGTTATAACGGCCCTGGGCGAGGTTCAAAGCCAGATCAGCTTCTTTGGCAAGTTCTGCCGCAACGCTTACTCGTTGAAATGCAGTATTAGCGGCCAGCCAGGCAGTGCGGACATCGCGAACGACGCGGTCGCGCAGATCGCGGGTGTTTTCTCCGGCAGCTTTTGCGCGGAAATTTGCTTCCGAAGCCTCGGCGGCGAACAGAAACCCATTAAAGATTGGGACGTTCATATTGACGCCCATAGCGCCGTACCAACTGGAAACGAAATAGTTGGGGAGGCAACCGCCGAAGCAGTCGGGGCGCACGGGAGTAACTCCCGCGATGCCGAGGGCGCTGATGGTCGGCAGAAGCTGGTCGCGCTGGGCGCGGCGAAACTTTTCAGCAGCTTGTTGATTATAGGTAAGGGCCTGCAGGTCGGGACGTTGCTGCAAGGCAGTATTGATGAGGACGTCTACATCGGGCGGCGGTGGCGGTGGAGCCTGCGCATCGTCTTCGGCTAATTCGTAGCGAACCTGCTTATCGAAGCCGAGGACCGCGCTGAGTGCAGCAATGGTGGAGTCGACATTGTTTTGCGCATCAAGCAGCAGCAGCCTGGCTTGCGATAGATTCACATCGGCGAAGGAAAGGTCCAGATCCGATTTCAGCTTGTTTTTTGTAAGTTCGTTGATTTGATGTTCGACGGACTGGCGAGTGGTCACGGTTTGTTGCGCGACTTTCAGGAGTGCCTGCGCCTGAAGGGTGTTGTAAAAGGCTTGATCGGTGGCCAGAACTATATCTTCGGTGGTCGCCAGTCCATTGGCATTTTGAGCCTTCTCCTGCAGCTTGGAAGAGGCCACAAGGTTCGTGGTGCGTCCGAAATCGGTGATTAGCTGGCTGAGGGTAACGCCGGCGCCAGCATGTTCCAGAAGGCGAGACGCAGTGAGCGAGCCTGCGCCAATTCGGCTGCCTTCATTGGCGTCAACTGCCGTTATGGAGCCGTTGAAATTCGGGAGCTCCGCAGCCCGGGCTTCGCGATAGATCTGGTGCTGTGCTAAAGCAAGCAGATGGCCGACGCTGATTTGAGGGTTGTTCTTAATGGCCAACTGTTCTGCTTGAGCGCGAGTTAAGCGCATCGTGCCGTTTGGTGGTGCCTGCGGCGTCTGAGGATCAGCGGAAGGCGCGGTCTGCGGTGGAAAACTTGCGCTGAGCGCTACTCGACCTTCGGGAGGCACTGCGATCGCTTTCTGATTTTGCGACGACTGAGGCTGGGGAGCGGACGGCAAGCTTTCAGCGGTCCCCGATTTGTCAGGACTCTGCGCCAAGGTTGATTCGGGAGAAATGGACCACAAAAATAAAGACAGCGCGGCCAGGATGAAAAGATTCGCTCCAGGCTGCGGTCGCAACCAACGCCCCTCAGGGGCTGAAGCCCCTCTCATTCTGCAAGACTTATGGCACGAGTAGAACTCGTGCCCTTCCCAGTTTTGTGCGAGTCCAGCTTCTTTCCGCAGCCTTCCAAGGTCTGCGTCGTCGTAGGCTGCGGACTGCAAAGTTGAAGTCATGCCGATCCAAAAACCGCTCACAATGTTGGTTCTGGTCGAAGCCTGATGCGTCCGACTCATCTGGCTGTCTCCGTCGAGGCGGATGCGGGTTGCGGATTCTTTTTTCCGTAAACCAACAAGTAAGCAGCGGGGACGATGAAGATCGTCAGAAGAACGGATGAGGTGAGGCCACCGATGATGGCGCGAGCCATGGGCGTGTATTGCTCCGCTCCGGTACCGAGCTTCAACGCCATTGGGATCATGCCGATGATTGTGGCCAGCGAGGTCATCAGGATCGGCCGCAGGCGGACGCGGCACGCGGTAATGACGGCGTCTCCCGGAGTCATTCCCTCGCGCTCCAGATTGTGGGCAAAATCAACGATCAGAATGCTGTTCGAATCCGCGATGCCAACCAGCATCAATATGCCCATCAGCGACATGACGTTCAACGTGCTGTGGGTGAGCGGCAGAATGATCAGCACGCCGACGAAACCCATCGGAATCGCAAGCATGATCAGGAAGGGATCGATGAACGATTTGAATTGGGCGGTCAGAATCAGGAAGAGCAGAACGAAAGAAATCAGAAAACCCAGGGCAAAGCTTTTGAACGAGGCCTCCATGCCTTGCACCATGCCGCGCAGATTCACGCGGACATTGCCCGGAAGCTTTTCTTTGGAGAGGATGTCGCGCACAGCACTGGTGACGCGCCCCAAATCTTCCCCGTTGGGAGTAACGAAGATATCAACCGCGCGCTGAATCTGGTAGTGGTCCACCTCGGTTGGAGTATTGATCTGCTTCACGTCCACTACGTTCTTAAGGACAGTAGTCGGCCTGCCCTGTCCGTTGCAGGCCCAGGAGGGGCGGGCTACACCAGGCTGTGGGGGCCCGGAGGGTCCGCAACTCAAGCCGGCTCCGTTGGCCGGATCACGGAGGGGAATCTGTCCCAGGTCCGTCATGTTGTGAATGGCGGCGTCGCCATGTTCGAAGAATTGCACGGTGAGGTAATAGTCGTTGCCGCTCTTTCGATCGACCCAATAATTGGGCGCGATCATGTAGTTCGAGTTGAGCGCGGTGATAACGTTGTCGACTACATCTTTCTGCGTGAGGCCCAACTCGCCGGCGTGGACGCGGTCGACATCGAGCCGCAGAGCGGGATAGTTCATGTCTTGCGGGATGTAGATTTGACCGACGCCGCGCACCTCGCGAATGCGAGCAGCGAGGTTCTGCGCGATCCCATAGATCTGGTCGAGATCGGGGCTGCTCACCTGCACGTCAATCGGCGCGGGCATTCCGGTATTCAGAATCGCATCGACCATGGAACCGCTGGAGAAGAAGGTCCGGATGTCAGGAAACTGGCTAGCCATGGCCTTCTGCACGCGGTCCATGTATGCGAAGCTGCTGAGGTGATGGGAATCGTTGAGCGCGACTTGGATGGTCGCGGTGTAGGGACCGGAGTTGGTGGTGTAGAGGGCGGAAAAATCTGGGACGACGCCGATGTTAGAAACAATTCGCTTGAAATCTTTCGGCTCAATCTGATGCCGGATAAGGTCTTCGACCTTCGCAACGTATTCATCTGCTATCTCGATGCGCGTTCCGGTTGGTACTTTGATGTTGATGGTGAACTGGCCAGCATCGGTCTTCGGGAAGAACGCCAGCCCAAGCAGCGGGTAAATGGCAAGGCTGAGAAGGAACACGCCACTCAGAACTGCAACGGTGAGGCCGGGACGTTGCAGTGCGCGTCTGACCCAATACTCGTAGAAATCGAGAATCTTATTGAACATGCGGTTAAAGCGTGCGTTGAAGCGATCCAGCCAGGAACGGCCAGACCCCGACGTCCGTTCGATCGCATCGTTATCTCCGCTGTTGCCATCCTCAGGTTTTTTCGCGTGCTGAGAGTGCGGTACAGCTTTGAGAAAGCGCGAGCAAAACAGAGGAATCACCGTCATCGCCACAACGAACGATGCCAGTAGCGACAAACAGAAAGCCAGCGCCAACGCTGAAAAAAGAAATTTGGCAACGCCGTAAAGAAAAACCACGGGGAAGAAGTCGACGACATCAACCAGAGTGGCGGCCAACACGGCGAGGCTTACTTCGGATCCGCCGACCTCAGCGGCGATCATGGGTGCAGCTCCCATTTCGAGATGGCGGTAAATGTTCTCGAGCGAAATCACGGAATTATCGATGACGCGAGAGAAGGCCAGCGCCATTCCGCCCAGGATCATGGTGTTAATCGTGCCGCCCATCAGCGCCAACACCACGAACGCGGCCAGTGCCGAGATTGGAATGGAAAGCAGCACCGCCGATGTGGCGCGAAAGCTCCCCAAGAATATGAGAATCATCAAGCTGGTGAGAATCAGACCCAGGAAGCCTTCGTGTAGAACGGTGTTGATTGCCTCCTTCACATATACCGATTGATCGAAGACGATGCTTGTCTTCATCTGCTGAGGGATGTCGTAGAGATGCTTGATCAGCTGGCGAACGCCATCGACCACCGCGATGGTGTTGGTATCGCCGCCTTGCTTCATGATGGGAATGTAGGCGGAGCGCTGGCCATCGATTCGCACGATGTTGTATTGAATCTGGTGAGCGTCTTCAGCTTTACCAACGTCGTTTACTGTGACCCATGAGTTGCCTTTGACTTTGAGGGGCAGCTGGCCCAGTTGCTGCATGTTGTCAACCAGGCTGTTGGAGTAAACGTAGTAATCGTACGGCCCCATCTTGACATCGCCGGCCGGCAGAATCAGATTGGCATCGTTGACCGCCCCTACTACGTCCATCACGCTCAACTGGCGGGAAGCAAGTTTGTAGGGATCCACGTAAACCATAATCTGGCGGTAGATTCCGCCAAACACGCCCGGAATTTCGGCGCCGGGCACGGTCGCGATCTGGTTGCGAATCTGGAATTGAGCGTAGTCGTGGAGTTGTGTTTCATTCAGTCCCTCGCCTTTCACCGTCACCAGCGCCACCGGCAAGCTGGACGCATCGAACTTGAGAACGACCGGAGGCAGCGTCCCCGGCGGCAAGCGCTTCAAGTCGGCGAGAGCTAGGTTAGAGAGTTCACTTACGTCGGCGTCGGGATTGGTTCCAGGCTGGAAGTAGACGCGGATAATGCTGACGCCTAACATCGAACGCGATTCCATGTGATCGACGCCGGCGGCAAGAGTAAAGAATCGTTCCAGAGGATCGGTGATATCGGTCTCGATATCCTCGGGCGGCATCCCAGTGTAGAAGGTCGCGACAACGACTTCGGGCAGGTTGATCGGAGGAAATAAATCAACGGGCATTCGTGCCAGACTGGTCACGCCGATGACCAGAAGGGTCAAGCAGATTACGACAATGAAATAAGGATTACGAATTGAAAATCCTGGCATAGATTTATCCAGTTACAGATTTATCCAGTTACACCTGCAGCCGGTCGGGCGTTTGCGGTCCTCTTGGGTTTATTTGGTGCTCTCCCCCTGGTACTTCATCACCGATACTTCCTTAGGACGAACTTTTTCTCCAGCCCGCAGACCGCTGCGATCGCTCACGATGACTTCTTCTCCTTCGTTTACTCCGGAGGTAATTTCGGCATCGCTGGCGGTTTCCAATCCGAGTTCGACATTGCGATCCTCGATTACACCGTTCCCATTGACTATGAAGACAGTGGTCTTGTCGCCTTCGTGATTCAGGGCCTGGACCGGCACCGTGGGAACATTGGTTTGTTTATCGAGCGAAAGCCCAGCGTCGGCATAAAGACCCGGCAGCAGAACTCGCTGCGGATTCGGTACGTCAACTTCGGTGTGCATGGTGCGCGTATCTTCGCGCACGTCCACGGAAAAGCGTGCCACTTTGCCGGGAAAAGTGCGGTTCAGCGAGGGGACGCGAACGTCCACGTGGTCGCCGACATGGATATATCGCACGTAAGATTCTGGGACCGGAATCACAAGGCGAAAAAGGTCATCTTCGGAGAGACGCACGATCGGCATCGCCTGCGTACTCGAATTTGTGCCACCTTGCACCAGAGTGCCGAGGTTCGCGTAGCGCTCGGTCACTACTCCGGGAAACGGCGCCGTGATCTTCGAATAATCGAAGAGGGTTTGGTCGTGAATCAGCTTCGCCTGCGCTGCAGCCATCTGGCTTTGCGCGGCTTCCAGAGCGGCCTGGCCGGCATCCACTTGGGCGGCTGCCGCCAAATCTTTTCCCTGAGCGTCGTCTACTTCCTGCTGCGCGACAATTCCCGGTTGACTCTCAAACACTCCATTCAAGCGCGTGTACTGTAGATGCAGCGCCTTGTACTGCGCTTGATAGCGCCCCAATTCGTGCTCCGCCCTAGTCACCTGATTGTGTGCGTTCTTAATTTCCGCCTGATCTTCCTGCAGTTGCGCTTCCAGTTCCGGAATCTCCAGAACCGCGATTACCTGACCGGCTTTCACGTGGGTTCCGTAATCGACGTTCAGTTTCTTCACGTAACCGGACTCCTTCGCATACATATCGATCTCTTGAAACGGGACCAACTCAGAAGAAAGCGTGATTTGCCGGCCTAGCGACTTCTTCACCACCTTGGTGACGCCGACCGTGTTTGTGGGCTCGCTCGCCTGGACTTGCTTCTCTTCGCCTCCCGAACAGGAAGACAGGTTGACCAGCGCGGTGGCTGCAATGGCTGCAAGAGCAGCATGGGAAATCAGCCTCTTGCACGGGCGCACGCGCCGAGTTTTGGAATCCGTTTTAACTAGCATCGTTGCTTACCTCTGGCCAGCTTCCCCTGCTTCTGAGCCAGCAATCTCCTGACTAGAATGCATGGCTAATTTGAAGCCTTCATAACCTCGCTTAGCCTCGCCACGGAGAAAGAGCTGGATTGACACAACTCGATTATTTTTTGCTCTCGGCGCCGCAGTTCGGCTGCGACATCCGGAATCTCAGCGGCGACTTCGGCCGGAATCGTGAGAACACCGTGGCCGTCTCCATGCAGCAACTCTCCGGGATGGATTTCCATACCACCGATGGAGATTGACGCACCGATATCGAAAATATGGGCGTATGCATGCGAGACCGCAACATTTCCGGCAAACAATTGAATTCCCATCGTGCGTACCGATGGCAGTTCGCGCACCGCTCCATTGGACACGTATCCGACGCATCCCAGAGCCTTCAAGATGGCGCCGTGCACTCCGCCAACAAAGGCTCCCCGGCCAGGCGGACTGTCCAAGTCTTCGAGCACGAGGACCCGCGGCGAAGGAACCTCAAGAAGACTATTCCAGAGATCGGTGCGGTCGCGGAATGTGCCGCCCTTGATCGGCGGCTCACCGCTGCGAAGGCGCGCAGTGGCAGCGTAACCGACCATCGGGGGCGCTTCCGGGAACATGCACCGAATTCTGGCGTCCGTAAAACCGGTGTTGCGCAGCCGGAGGTTGAATGTCTCCACTGCATTCGCGACCATGCAGGTATCGATCTGTCGCAGTGCATCCAGCTCTTTTTCGGTCAAGGGCGGTGCGATGGCCATCCAGGTTTCCTTCCCATTGCGTATAGAAGAAGACGGCGCCAAAATGCGTTTCAGATCACTCCCCTTACTCCCCACAGAGGAGTAGAAGGAGCAAAATGCAAGAGTGCGCAGCTGTTTTTTCGATGATTTAGTATCCGAGGGAAGTTGCGCATTTTCTTTCCCAAACCAGCAGAAAGACTCGAAGCCAAATCGAATCAGCGAATACCGCTCAGCTACGAATGCACTTATATGAGGAATTTCGTGCGAGGAGGAGGCCGCGTGTAAAGACTTCTTTCGAGAAGAACGCTGGATACAAGAGGTCCCGCGGGGGCGACGCGAGGACGAAAAGTAGGTGCCTGCAGGATAACGGAGCAGACCAGCGTGGGCATCCACGTGGCAGCATCCTTGGTGAGGCGCTGGCGGCTAGTCTCCCGCAAGGAATGACTTTGTAAAGTTTTGATCGTTTGCGCGGAAACGCTTACAGGGGAGTAATACCGCGTTGCCACACTTACGGTGAGTGCGCATACGGCGATCAGAATGACCAACCCGCGCCAACGCCTGGGTCGCTGACCTCCGAGATTTGATAGCCGTTCCATTTCCCGATTCTACAAACCTATCTGGCTTCTACCACATGAACTCTGTTAGATGCAAGCAAGTCGCACCCCAAGTCGACACTTTGGTTTATTTTCGCAGATGTAGTTTTCCAATAGAACTCTACGCAACCAAAGCGGACCGGGAAGCTGAACACACAAGGAGGGAGCGGCATGCTGTTGCGCGTAACTGATACTCCGAAGTGAGGCCGTCCGATCGTATGGACTGCAGTTTCGAGTGTAAACAGGGCTTAGAGATCCTATGCACACATTTTCGCCGAAAAGCATCTAACTTTATCAGGTAAAAGTTGAGGGTCAGGCGTGCCGGCGAATTGAGAAGCGATCATTTGCGGGAGAATAGGGCACGACTAGGAGAATCGCGTATGAGATCAAATTTTTCCGGCAGTAGGGTTTTGATGAGCATTTTTGCGTGCGTCGTCGTTCTCGCGATGAGTCCGGTGACGTTAAGCGCTGCTTCGTACGGGCTACAGGATGCGCCTCCTGCACAGGATGCGCCCCCGGCCCAGGATGCGCCCCCGGCCCAGGATGCGCCCCCGGCCCAAACCCAGCCTCCAGCGCCGGACCAGCCGCACCCCTCCCAGCTAACGCCTGAGCAGTTGCAAGAGCTGGTCGCGCCGATCGCGCTATATCCGGATGCGCTGGTCGCGCAGATTCTGGCGGCCTCTGCATACCCTACGCAGATTGTCGAAGCGGAACGCTTTCTGCAGCAGAATCCTGATCTAAAAGGCGAGGCGCTGGGCGCTGAAGTCGATAAGCAGGATTGGGACCCGAGCGTGAAAGCTTTAACGCAATTCCCATCTGTGCTGGCGAATATGGATAAGGACCTCTCGTGGACGTCGGAGCTGGGGGATGCGAATTACAACCAGCAGAAAGAGGTGATGGACGCAATTCAGTACATGCGCAGGAAAGCGAAAGAAGCGGGCCATCTCGACAGCACACCCCAGCAGACAGTGACGAACGAGGGGGACGATATCGCCATTCAGCCGGCGAATCCGCAGGTAGTTTATGTGCCTGAGTACGATCCTGAACTGGTTTACGGTTATCCCGTGGCGCTGTGGCCGGGATTCTACCCGTGGTGGGGAGTGGGGGGCCCCTTTATTTCTTTCGGCGTGGGATTCGGTATCGGTCCGTTCTTTGGATTTGGCTGGGGCTGGGGCGCATGGGGCTTTGATTGGTACCACCATGGACTGATCTGGGGTGGCCACCCTTATGCTTTCCATAGTCACGCTTTCTACGATCGCAACGCTTACTTCCACGGAGGTTATCGCGGTGAAGGAGGGTTCGCTCGCGGTGACCGCGGCTTGCGGGGCTATGGCGGCGGTGGCCGAGGGGGTGAGGCGTTTCACGGCGGTGGTGAGCGAGGGGCGCCGGCGTTTCGCGGCGGCGGTGAGCGTCCAGGTGCCTTTGGCGGAGTTGCGCGCGGGGGTGATGCGCGCGGGTTTGAATCGCGCGGACGGTCCAGCTTCGGCGGTGGCGGCGGCTTTCATGGCGGCGGTGGTGGACATGGTGGTGGTGGTGGCGGGCGCCGCTAATGGGGTCTTGATTGCCGGATGAACGGGTTCGAATTCAACCACGAATAGAAATTGCAAGGAGAGAAATATGTCCTACGATCGGCACAGTTTCGAGGAGACCTATTCACGTGTCGTCGGCACGGTTAGAACGGTTGCGATGCTTGCAGCGGGAATTGCATTTCTTCAATTTTCCGCAGGGGCGCAGCAACCCGGCCAGAAGACTTTCTCATCGGCCGCAGAGGCGAGCCGCGCTCTGGTTGCGGCAGCTAAGGCACAAGACGAGTCAGCCTTGTTGGAAATTTTCGGGCCAGATGCGAAAGATATTGTTTCTTCCGGCGATGCGGTGGAAGACAAGAATCACCGCGATGAGTTCGTTCAAAAATACCATCAAATGCACCGCCTGGTGATGGAACCCGATGGAAAGACTACGCTCTACATCGGCGCGGAAAACTGGCCGACGCCGATTCCACTGGCGCACAAGGGCGGCTTGTGGTATTTCGACACCGCCGCAGGCAAGCAGCAGATTCTTTTCCGACGGATTGGCAAGAACGAGATGGCTGTGATCCAGGTTTGCCATGAGTTGGTAGACGCGCAAAAGGAATATTACGGGCACCCCCACGACGGAGATTCAGGTAGCCAATACGCTCAGAAGTTCTCCAGCGATGCCGGCAAACACAATGGACTCTACTGGCAGGCCAGCGCGGGTGAAGGCGAGAGTCCAATTGGTCCGCTCATGGCTTCGGCTGCGGCAGAGGGTTATCCGGCAGATCTGCAACCGCAACCGTTCCAAGGTTATTATTTTCGAATTCTCACAGCGAAGAAAGCGACCAACGGCGCCAGCAGCTACATTGTTGACGGGAAGATGACGCGCGGATTCGCTTTCCTGGCCTATCCAGCCGAGTACCGGTCGTCGGGAGTAATGACCTTCATCGTGGATGAGGATGGAATTGTCTACGAAAAGGATCTTGGCCGACGCACGCCCGAGATCGCGAAGAAGTTAACGCGATACGACCGCGATGCGAGCTGGCACAAAGCGGACTGATAGCGAGTCTCAGGCTAGCCAGGCGTTTTCGATCGAGGTTTATCTCGAAGCCATCTCATAAGGCCATCTCATAAATAGTCCGGAGAGCAAGTCGAGGTCCCTCCGGGGCTGAAGCCCGGACAGAAAAGAAACGACTTATCGCAGCGCTAAAGCGCTGCGCCACCTAAAATCTGAGTTTTTCCGTAACCAGTCGTCGTGCCCTTCCCAAACGCATTGATGAAATGGCTTCCAGTCAAGGCTAGTCCGCTGCCATCTCCTGCGGTTCCGGCTCAGCCTGTGGCATTTGAGCGTCGGGTATTCCCCCTCGCAGTTCGGCCTCGAGCGCTGCAAGTTGGGCCTCGATGTCCTGCTCGGCCTTGCGCTTGCGGATGACTTCCTCGCGGTATCGCCGCAAGAAATAATCGATCGTCTCGACCCGGATGCGAATTGAGCCTGAGGGCTTATTCTCGTCGAGATCCTTAAAGCAGAAGTACGGCGTGCCGGATTGCTCGATGATGCCTTCAATGACCCCATAAATCGGCGCATCGTGCCCGCACTTAAAGCTGGAGATCTCGAGCGCCACGAGATTGGGATGCCGCGCTGTGAACTTGGCGGCCCACACTTTGTGGTTGGTGCTACATGAATAGGAATTCTTCCAGGCGTCGGTGATATCAAGCGGACTGCTGATAACGCCGGCTCTTACCTCCTCGCCAAAGAGCCTTTCCAGAATGTCATCATCAATCGGAAGAGTATTCTGCGAGAAGATCGGGTAGCCAAGCTTCTGGAACTCCTCCATGATTTCGTGATTTAAACCGGGATCGTGATGATAGGGGCGGCCGAGCATGACGATGCCGATGCGATCCTCGCGCTCGAGCTGATCGAGCACCTGGCGTGCACGCCGGCGAATGCTGCTTTCGTATTCCTTGAGTGCGGCAAATCCTGATTCGACGGCGCGGTCATTCTCTTCCTGGGAAAGGCCGAGGATGGGCTGCCATGCCTGCAGCATCTGATGGGCAAAGAGCTTGCGGTCCGCGAAGTTGAGCACCGGAGCGAGATATTGGACATTGTGCTCGGCGAAGACGTCGTTCTCCTTTGTGAACGCGGCTTTCACGGTCTCTGGCGTTGCGGTGACGGTGGGGCAGGCATTGGCGCCGACAATTTTTACCAGCGGCGAATGCAGAACGTCGTACATTGGGAAGAAAATTACGTTCAGCGGTTTCTTGCGGTGCTTCTCCTGAATCAGGTTGTAGACGTGCGAAATGCCGATCTTCGCGGGGAAGCAGGGATCGATCGCGCCGCGGCTGGCTCCAGCGCGATAAAGTTCAGAACTGGTGTAATCGGAATAAATAATATTCTCTGGCTGCACGCCCAGGCTTTCGAGATAGCCGTTGAATAGCGGTGCATAGGTGTAGATGTTGAGGACACGAGGAACACCGACGCGGAGTTTCTTGCGGCCTTCCATGAGCTCGCGGCGTTCCTTTGAACCTTTGCTCCAGCCTGCCCATCCTCTGACCGGCAGCGGATCGGCGACAGTTTTTGCATTGACGGGACGGAAAACTTCTTTCGACGCCATATCGACAAAGTTGGGATGCGCCGCTCTTATCGTATCCAGGCCGGCCTTGATGTCCTTCATGTCGTTGACGTCTTCGACCGTGCCTTTCTCGCAGGTTGCGATAATCAGCCGCTGCTCGCCGTGCATGAGCGGGACCTTGGTGACCTTCTGAATCGGCACGAAGCTGAGGTCGTTTTTGGGCTGGGTTCGGATATCGATGAAGGTGCGCAGACAATCGTTCTTGCAGAAATGGCAACGCGTATCCTCATTGCGCGTGGTACGGTACTCGATTTTGCGCACTGCATCGAGGCCGACAAAGGTCGATTGCTTGCCGTTTCGCCATAGACGCAAGGATTCTTGTGCAGCACCGATTGCGCCGGATTCTCCACAGTGCTCGTGCACGATGATCTCGGGCTGCTTGCCGGCGGCGCGGAAGCTGTTGCGGATGAAATCCACTTCTGCCTTCACGACTGCGAGGTTATTCTGCGTTCCTCCCTGCAGCACAAAGCGCGTGCCGAGGGCCGCGAGATTGGGAATGCTGGCAACGTAGAGAAATACATTCTTCGGTAGCACAGCCGCGAGGCCGGCAAGAATTTCTTCCGCGCGCCAACCCTGGCGTTGAAAATTGACAATATCGGACTGCATGAATACTGCGCAGCCATATCCGAACACTGGCATGGCTTGTGCAGAAAAAGCGAGATCCGCGTATTGCGTTACATCCAGGCCGAAGCCTTCTACCGTCGACTGCAGAAAATATCCGTTGCCGGCAGAGCACTGCGTGTTGAGCTTGAAATCTTTTACGCGACCGTTGTGCAGAATGATGATCTTGATGTCCTGGCCGCCGACATCGACGATCACGTGCGGATCTTCGTAGAACTTCAGCGCCGACTCGGTGTGCGCAACCGTTTCAACCAGCGCCACATCGGCATTCAGAACGTCTTTGAGAATGTCCTTGGCATAGCCGGTGGTAGCAACGCCGAGAACTTCGAGTTTCGCATTCTGCGCCTCGACCTGGCCACGTAGGTTCTCGAACATCTCAATCGTGTCCTGAATCGGATTGCCATTCGAGAGCTGATAGGACTTGCAGAGAATCTCACCGCTTTCGCTCAGCAGTACGGCTTTGGTTGAAGTCGAGCCGCCGTCAATGCCGATGAAGCCGCCGACTGTGCTGTTCTTCTGAAACAACGCAGGCGTGAACTTCTTACGGCGATAGGCCTCTTTGAACTGATCAAACTCGGATGGGTTCTCCACGAGTCCTTTGCCGCCGGACTTTGCCTTCTCTTCCTGACGGCCGTATTCGATGTAGTGAACCAACTGGTCGTAACCGCGATAACAGCCGATGCAATCGTCTTCGCTGCGACCAAATTCAATCGCGCCCAGAGCGGCAAAATACTGGGCGTTCTGTGGAACTTTAATCAGATCCTCGGGCTTGGAACCTTCGGGAACCGCAACCTTCCGCTCCTGCCACATGCGCGGAATATTTGCCTGCCAGGCTTCGCGCATGCCGAGAATGAAGCTGTTGGGACCGCCGAGCAGCAACACGTGCGGCCGCAAGGTATGGCCACGGGTGAGGACGCTCAGATTCTGCAACACGATGGCTTCGAATAATGACGCCATCAGCTCATCCGGCGGCGTTCCTACTTTTTGCAGGCCGTTGATGTCGGTCTCAGCGAACACGCCGCATTTGCCCGCTACTTTGTGGAGCTTTATGCCGCGATATTTCTGCTCGGCCAGGAGGTCGGTTGGAATTTTTAATTTTGCGTTGATCTTGTCGATGACCGCGCCAGTGCCGCCGGCGCACTTATCGTTCATCGAAGGAATTTTTTTCTTGCGCCCGGTTTCTTCGTCGTCTTTGAAAACGATAATCTTGGCGTCTTGCCCGCCCAACTCGATGACCGAATAAACCTCAGGGTGCAGCTTTTCTACGGCCAGCGAAACCGCCGTCACTTCCTGCACAAATTTCGCGCCGATCTGGTCGGCGATGGCGCCGCCGCCGGAGCCGGTCATAAACATGCGAGTGTTGTGGCGGTTGAGGCCAACCTCGGTCTCCATCCGTTTCAGGAACTCGAGAGTCTTCTCCGGTTGCTTGGTTTCGTGCCGCTGATAGTCCTGCCAGAGAACTGTGTCGCTGGCCGCTTCGACCACAACCGCTTTGACGGTAGTCGAACCGACGTCGAGTCCCACCATAAACTGCGTGTTGTGATCGTGCGGCTTCTGCACCTGCGGCAGTTGCTGGACGGGAGGAGTTTTCAGTTCGACTCCTGCGATTTGAATCAGCTGCGGCGACTTATGGTCGTGCATTAATGCCTCTCTCTGAAACCAGTGGCTAGTGATTAGTGGTCAGTGGTCAGTTTCGTATCACTGACCACTGGCGATATATTTCGCTGCGAGTGCACGCCACGAAACGTCTTTAGTCACCCGAGGTGGCGGGGATCGCAGTTCCAGGCACCCGCGCTTTCTTCCAGAAGCGAGTGTCTTTATCGATCCGATCGCTCACGTGCAGAAGGAACTGCGCTGCGGTGCCTGCGATTCCCTCGCGATGGGGCACGTGATAAAAGGGACGCTTCAGCTCAGGATGTTCATCGATGTACTCGCGGATTTCCTGAAGGCTTTTGCCGGTGGACTTGAGGCATTGTTCGAACTCCGTCTTGGCCTTTACTTTGGCTTCTCCAAGAGCCATCTGAACACGGCTGTGGGCGTTGACTTCGCCTTCGCCGGAGGTTTCAATCGGGAGGAAAATCATGTCCTTGAATTTGTTCACGACCGCGGATTGCACTCCATCGGACTGCGAGGAGGGCATGCATCCGAACGGTTTCAGCGCCAGCACCATATGGCAGAGCTTGTGCACGGTGTAGTAGACGTTCTTGCCGACTTCGAGGTGTCCTTCACCACCGCGCGCAAACTGGTTGTAGAAAGGATGTGCTAACTCAGCCAGCTCCGTCTGGGGCACAAGGTGGTGCGTGATTCCGCCCAGATTCTTGATGGTGCGGTGATAGAAGAAGTTCCACATGTGCTCGCCGGCGCCAATCCCCCAGAGCTTTTTGCGGAGGCCGATGTAGTTCGCGAATTGCTTTTTCGCTTCGTACCACTCCGGATTGCGGTGAGGTCGATTCACAGGCCACTTGGCGGTCGCGTGCGCTTTCGCCTGATACATCAGATACGCCACCCAGGTCGCAATAGGCTCGACCAGAACTTGCGCGCCCTCACGCTCGAGGAAGTCGAACATGTGAAAGTTGCCGTCCCCTTCGGTGAGTTGCGCCCAGAATTCTCCGGTGATTTTTACTAGAGGTTTTACTCGCAAGCGATCTACTTCGATCGAGTTCATTTTCTCGCGAGCGGAGTGGAGGGCATTCAGGTAGTCCTTGCCCCACATGTGCTCATGCCATTTGCCGAAGACATTGAAAGTGTTGCGCAGAACTTTGTTGTTCTTGAATTTCGGCTTCGCCCAGTTTGGGGCGCGCTCTTCGATCTCAAACGATGTGCGGTTCTTCAGGTCCTCGCACAATCCATCCACAGCTTCGCGGAACACGCGGTCAGTGTCGCCACGATTCGCTTCATAGGGACGGATCTGGTAGATGAGGTCGTTGATGACGTCGCCGAGATGCATGGCATTCAGCATTCCGAAGCCAAAATCAATGGTGAACTTCAGGCCAGGCTCACCGGAGGCGGCCTTGATCCCGTCGCTGTCTTTGAACAGCAGAACGCGGAAACCGTCGAAGCCCGCGTTTTTCAGGGCGAAACGATATTCCGCCTCATACATGCCGAAGCGGCACGGACCGCAGGAGCCGGCCGTGAAGAAGACATAGTTATCCAGAATCTGCTGGCGCGGCAGACCCTCTTTCTCAAGGAACTGGAGATACTGGACGAGGTTGCCGACCGTAAAATAGGTCGGATTGCATTGGCCGTTGTTGCCGAATTCTTTGCCGGTCTGGAAGCCGGCGACGTTGGGCACCGGCAGCTTCTCGCAGCGATAGCCGCAGCCCTGGAAGACGGCGCGAATCAGGTCTTCGTGTTTCCAGGTAAAACCTCCGAACAGGATGGTCACGCGGCTACGCTCTTCGGCTTTGAAAGCCCGCTCGACGGGACGGTGAAAATGCGTGGGCTGATCCAGTCCGGCGATTTTTCGCAGGCGGGCGCGTTCGGCGTCGAGGCGTTTTTTGATGTCCGAGTCACTATCAATCTGGACGAGATTCGTCGCCATAAGTTCTTCCTCCGGCTGTTTGTTGAATTTTGACGCTGAGCGGAATGGTGTTTCTACGGCGTATCGATCGGGAGCAAGCGGGCGTTGCGAAGGGCAGGGCACAGGCAGACCAAGGGTAGCTAGAGCAGGGACGAGAATCCCTTGCTGCCATTTCAGATCGGGTAACGAATAACATCCGAACTCCAAATAATTGGCTAGGAGGTTCGAAGTCTTACACCGGCGGAACAACTACCCCAGAAGTTCCGTAGGCGCCGGATTTGCGAATGATCCTGTGTAGATGCCCACACTCTGGCAACCGTTGCCATTATTTTTTACTGCGATCCCGCAACTGACGATGTGAGAAAAAGAGTAGAAATCTTTCTAACAGAAGTTGTGCTCCGCATTCAAGGTGCGAGTGAGTGACAATAGGAATCCGGGTCATCGAAGTTGCCGATGCCCGATTACAAATATTTCGCTCTTTCATCGCTTCCAGGCATCGCATCCAAAATGCGGTCGGCGTTTCCACCGTGGTTTCAGATGCATCCTGGAAGTAGAATGCTTTTGGGATCTGCCGCTTTCGAGCAACAACATTTTCAGTTGCTACTGAACGAGAGAGGATGGTTCGTGCCCGTAGCGAGTCCCGATTATTCTGCGATGCTGGCCGTAGCGCTGGCAGAAGCGCGCAAAGGACTGGCGGAGGGCGGCATTCCAATCGGTGCCGCAATTTTTGACAGGAACGGCAAAGTCTTGGGCTCGGGCCGCAACCGCCGCGTACAGAATGGCGATCCCTCGTTGCATGGCGAGACCGATGCTTTTCGCAATGCCGGGCGGCAGCGAAGCTATCGCGAGCTGATCATGGTCACTACGCTCGCACCTTGCTGGTATTGCAGCGGGCTGGTACGGCAGTTTGGCTTTGGCACTGTGATTGTCGGGGAGAGCCGGAATTTCCAGGGTGGGGTGGAATGGCTGCGCTCACTCGGCGTGAAGGTAATCGATCTCGATTCCAACGAGTGTGCTGCTTTGTTGAGTGATTACATTCGCGCGAATCCTGAGATTTGGAACGAAGACATCGGCCAAGAGTAATTTTCTATTTAATAGCCATCAGCCATTTCATAAATAGTCCGGAGCAGCAAGTCGAGGTCCCTCAGGGGCTAAAGCCCTCGTCTTTATTGGCTCTGGACGGCACGACTGAACGTCGTGCCCTTCCCGAACCCATTTATAAGATGGCTTCTAATCAAGCCCTTAGAAATCCAGCCGCAGCGTCATCTGGATCTGGCGCGGGCTACCGATGGTTTTATTCACGGCGCCCAAGCCGGACGGAGGGTTGTAGAAGCTGCAGAATGGGACATTGTTGCAATTTGCAGGCAACGGCGGCGTGCCGAGAACAGGGAATTGATTGTAGAACTGGTTCTGCGAAACGTCGTCGATGGGTATATCAAAGCTCGTGGTGTTGGTCAGATTGAAAATGTCCAGGCTGTATTTCAGGGCGACCCGCTCCGTAAGCTGCGTGAGCTTCACAAAAGAAATGTCGGCGCGCTTCTGCCAGGCTTGGCGGAAAATGTTGCGCTGTCCGGTTGTGAAATTGGTTTCGAAAGTGTCGCCGGGCGGGATGGCGCCGCCCAGATCACCAGGACTCAGCAATGGCAAAGTGAAGCAGGATTGTTTGAGCGCGTAGAGATTGAGGTTGTTCGGATCGGAGTTGGCGTACGCGCCTGAAGCACCGGTGAGCGCATTTTTTGCCGTACAGCCCGGGGCCAGCGGAACGATCGGATTGGTGATGCCATCGTAGACGCTGTAAAAGATGCTGCCGACGGCACCCGTGTAATCGATGATGCTGTAAGGTTGGCCGCTCTCCAAGACGGTGATTCCTTGAATTGACCAACCATCTGCCAACTTTCCCTTCAGCGTAGTCGCCGAATAAAACTTCGGGAGTTCGTACACATAGCTGAAGTTGAAGACATGGGTACGATCGAAGTCTGATGATCCGTAAGCTGAGCGCAGATCCAGCGGGTTGTTGCCGTTGAAAAACAATCCCATGCCGCTTTGCTCATCCAGAGCGTGGGAATATGTGTAGGAGAAACCAAACTGCAAGCCGTGGCTCATACGCTTTTCAATGTGCGTTTGCAGGGCGTTGTAGGCGGAAACACCAGCGGCTTTATAGGATTCCGACTCTGCCGAATAGCCAATGTAGGGAACTCTCAGGTCAACGTTGCCACCTTCGTACGTCGCGAGCATGGCCCCCTGACCGTTGGGCAAGTTGATCGGGGAACAGTTCACGTTCGGAGTGCAGCCCGCCGGTCCCTCGACCGTATAGCCGTACGTGTATTGCTGCGGGAAGGGAGAGCCGGGATGGATGATGTTATTTGGCGAGGCGATTCCGGGCTGGTTGAAGGGAATGGGGATTACTTCATGACGGCCTAAATTGCCGACATAGCCAATCTCGATCGCCAAATCATTGCGCGGTTGCCATTGCACGTCCAGAGTGTCATTGATGGTATACGGAAGTTTGTTGGCGCGGTTGTACGTGGCAAAGGAAAAGAGCTGCGCTCCGCTGGCAATCGCAGCTTCATTCGGCAGGTATTGGGTAATGTTCGCGGGATTGCCACTGGGTGCGGGACCTAGAGTCGGACCCCATGGATTGTTAAGAGAGTAGGCCGGAGCGGGGCAGGTGGGAATGAAGCCCTCGTAGTAGCTCTCCGACGCTGGGCTGCAAGACTGGGCATTCACATAGGGCGGAGTCTGATTCACGCCGAAGGGTCCGCCGTTGATCACTCCCTCTGCGAACCCGGGTGAGAGATACGAGTAAAGCTCGCCGCGATCGTAATACAGTCCCGATCCGGCGCGGACCACAACCTTGTCGTTAAATCTCCGCGGACTCCAGGCCACACCGAGGCGCGGCGCAAATCCCCACTGCCGTCCCGTGAGGGTTGTGTTACTGACGCCCTTGGTTGGAAATATCGGGTTGTTGCCGGCGATGATGAAGCCGTTCGAGACAATGGTGTCGGTGGTGCCGTCGTAGGAGTAGCGCGATGGATCGAAATTGAAGATGCGGCCGTGCTTTTCGGTGAGACCGCCGTCCCAGTCGAAGCGCAGGCCGGCCGTCAGACTGAGATTGGAGCGCATTTGAAATTTGTCTTGTACGTACGCTCCGGATTGGCCAGCGCGGTAATAGCGATTCGCGTTTCCTTGAAGGAACTTGGTCGTGGTGAAATCGTCGTTTGTGTTTACGAAGCCCTGGAGGAATTGCGAGAAATCGGCGGTCGAAATAATTCCCTGGTTCGTCCTTTCGTCGCGAGTGTTGAGTTGGGTGTAGGAGTAACTGCCGCCGAAGGTGAAGGTGTGCTTGCCATGATTCCAGATTGCATTGGCCGACGGCATGATGCGGTTTTGAAATACTCCAGTGAATGCGCCTTGCGAAGCCGCGCCCTGACCGATGGTGAGAAATTGCAGATTGGTGACGCCGCCAGTGTTGGCGGAACTGGACAATCCCAAAGGATCAACGATGGTGATGCCAGGAAAATATGACGATCCGAATGTATTGATCGGCGGCGTTCCGGTTTGAGCGGCGAATGACTGTGGCGAGAAGGGCTGCGCGATTGTACTGTAGACCTTTTCACGAAGAATCCCGAGAACCTCCGAAATACTTAGGTTAGGGCGCAGAGTCTGCGTGTTGGTGATCGATGCAACCTGGCTGCCGGCATCAAGACGTTGGGCGAATCCTGCCACGTTCGAGTAGGCGTAGGGCGCGAGGCTCGGATCGTGCTGGTAGTAGTACTTGGCTGACACCGTATCTTTGGCGCTCTTGTTCCAATCGAGATCGGCCACGGCCTGATCAGAAGTGAAGTAAGCGGTGCCCGGACTAATCGCATTCTCTGGAAAAATTGGGGTCGCAGTCTGCCCATCATCGGAAGGAATCAAGTATTGGCCGTTGGGCAGTTTGTATTGGAAGAGGGCGACTGCTGTGGGGTTCAGTAAGCTGAGATTGTTGGCGAGATTTGTACCCCAATATGCGTCGGAAATTGCGGCCAGGGCTGCTGGCGAACGGTCATTGGTGAGACCGTGTGGCACCAGCATACGTGAGAGGCCGATCTCCTGATCGGAGTCGTGCAGGTGCTGATAGCTCACGAAGCCGAACAGTTTGTCCTTGATGAGTGCACCGCCCAGCGCTCCACCTGCCGTATAGCGATGCAACTGGGGAACCTTGTCGTTGGCAGGAATGTTGGGGTCCTGCTTGTCGAAGAACGGCGCGGCGTTCAGCCAGTCCGTGCCACGATGGACATAAGCGCTGCCATGCAGCGTGTTGGTGCCGGAGGCGGTGCTCATATCGATGTGAGCGCCGCTCGTAGACCCTTGCTGCGCATCGTACATCGAGGTATTCACGCGGAGTTCAGTGACTGTTTCCGGGGCGGGAGTAGGAAGCGCCTGGCCGATGGCGAGATAGACCGACGCCGTACTCTGAATGGGAGCGGCGCTGGTGCTGGCCGCATTGGCGACTCCGGTATTGTTCACGATACGAGCCGATGCCACCTGGCTGGTGCTTTTGCCATTGAACAGGTTGCTGGCATCGACTCCGTTGAGTAGGAAGCTGTTGCTGGTGTCGCGTTGGCCATTGGCCCAGATCGGTTGATTGCCGAGGCCGCTGTTGACGCCGGTACCGCCGGCTAGTTCGGCACTGACGCCGGGAGAAAGAATGGCCAAACCCGTGAAGCTACCCGTGGGTAGAGGTATGTCATCGATCTGGTCCTTTTCCAGAATGTAACCGTTCGTGGTATCCACCGCATTGATCAACGGGGTGGCTTGCACTTCGACGACCGTGCCCACTTTGCCGACGGGAAGCGTGGCGTTGACCGTGGCCGTGCGGTCGGCCTGAACGGTGATGGAAGGAATCTTCTCGCTTTCAAAACCTTCGTGAGTGAAGGTCAGCGTGTACGTGCCAATGGGCAGGTTGACGAAGTCGTAGGCGCCATTGGAATTTGTCTTCTGAGTGCGGGTGAGGCTGGTCTGGTCGCCGATGATCGTCACCACAGTTTCGGGAAGAACGCTGCCGGACTTATCGGTAACTGTGCCGGTGATGCCGCCCAGCGTTTGTTGAGCTTGAATGCGCGGTGTAAGGATCCATAGCGATGACGCAACCAGGAAAGCGACGAGTCCAGTTCTGAGCATCGTTGACCTCGCACAAATCAGTAGGCACACTCCCGCTGAACCCTCTGCCGGCGGTTGAACCGCACCTGTATTGTTCGAACGATTTTCGTGGCAGAGTTAGATTGCGTTGCCGCCCGCAAGTAAATCGACTGACCGAATTTACATGAGTTTGCCCGGGAAGGAAAGCATTCAGTTAGTAAAACTTTCTTTGGCGCAGATTAGATATTTTTATCGCGGAGGCGGCGCTAATTTGGGATCGGTACTTTCAGTTCCCGGCCGGCGTAGCGGCCTTATTGCGCCCAAGAATCAGGAACCACAGCAGGCCCGCCGTTAGATATGCAAGATAGATGTAGGGGAGCTTGCCATACGGGCCCGCGGGGACAGGATAAAAGTTTCCAACCAGGGCGAGCAGCATGGCGATGCCAGCGAGCCAGGGAACGATCTGGGCCCCGGCGCGGAAAACCCCGTGGTCACGCAGGTAGCGAGGCAGCGCGAAGCAGACTAAGGCGTAAGCCACGATAAAACCGTAGGTCGCCAACGAGCCCAGCCAGCCGTAGACATCCAAACCACTGGCTCCGCGGGCTGCGAGCACTGTTACCGGTAGCAGCGCGGCGATGCCGGTAATCAACACGGCCCTGCCTGGCGTTTGATTCCGAACGTGCGTATTGCGCAGGGAACTGTGCGCGAGGCCGTTATGAGCCATCAGCAACAGCACACGGGCGGCAGCCGTGATGCAGGCGAGAGTTCCTGCGAACAGGCTGACCAGTGCGCCGATGTCGATCAGAAGTCCCAGCACGGGGACGCCGCCAACGCGCGCCAGCAAATACATGGGCGCCTGGCTGGCGCCTAAATCCTGGTCGACAGAATGAAAGCCTAAGACCTCGGCATAGGCGCAAATCGTGAAGAAAGCTCCGGCCAGGATCGCGCTCTGAATGACTGCACGAGGAATCGTCTTCAACGGATTGCGCGCCTCGGAGCCAAGCGTGGTCGCGCTCTCGAAGCCAACAAAGCTGAACAGAGCGAGCACGAGCCCGAGCCGGAGTCCGCTGCCCGTCATTCCGCGAAGATGCAGCTGTTCCGGATCCAAATGCCAACCATGATGAACCAGCAACAGAGTTACCAGGATCATGATCACCGTGACTGACGCGGCTTCGATCCACAGCATAAGACGCGCGGAGATTTTTACATCACGGTAAGCGATCCAGATCGAAACGCCGGTGACCAGTGTAGCCAGCAACACGGCAGAGTAAACATGGCCGGTGGCGTCGCGGAGCAGCAAGTTCGCGTAGTGATAGAAGCCGCCAATCACACTCGATCCGGTGGCCACGTAAGCCAGCAGGAGGCTCCATGCGACCGTTGCGCCGAGCCACGGAGGCAGCGTCATAGCCGCGTAGGTGTACAGCGAACCAGGGGAGGCTGAAAGTCGCGCATAGCGGCCGATGCATAGTGCGACAAGCAACACCGCGACGGTCGCCAGCACGTACGCGAGCCACGTGCCGTTGCCGGCAAGCGCACAAACCAGAGGGATGGTAGCCGCGGGCGTGGTGGTGGGAGCCATTGTGGAAACGGACTGGGCCAACGTTTCCATCGGCGAGAGAATCTCGCGACGCAAACCGTAATCTACGGTCGGAGAATGCTCTTGCGTAAGCTGCTGCATGCGGTGCTGATCCTTACTTTGCAAATCAGATTTTGCAAATCAGATTTTGCAAATCAGATTGGGGTTGGATTGTACAACACGAATCGCGGCGTGCCCCTGGTTAAGAGAGTTTGGTTGAGAACGGTGGTGTATTATTTGGCAAAGTTTCCGTCTGACTTGTTGCAACTGCCCTAGCTGGGGCAGTCCTGGCTGGGCAAAATTCCATGAAACTCGACAAACAGTTATTGCAGCGGCTTCCCAAGGTTCTTCTGCACGAGCACCTGGACGGCGTGCTGCGTCCGCAAACGATCATTGAGTTGGCGAGGGATTCTAAATATACGGACCTGCCAACCGACGATCCGGACGCTCTTTCGCAATGGTTCTTCCGTGGAGCTAACCAGGGAAGTCTCTCCAAATATCTGGAAGGTTTTGCGCACACGATCGCCGTGATGCAGACTGAAGACGCACTGCAGCGAGTGGCTTACGAACAGGCGGAGGATTTAAGCCGGGATGGAATCGTTTATTTTGAAACTCGCTTCGCACCAGTTTTTCATACGCAGAAAGGATTGACCCATCAGCAGATTGTCTCGGCGGTATTGAAGGGACTGGAACGAGGGCGGAAAGACTTCGGAGTTTCCTCCGGTCTGATCATTTGCGCGATGCGCAACATGAACGTGTCGCTTGAAATGGCGGAACTCGCAGTCGATTTTCGCGCGCGCGGCGTGGTCGGCTTCGATTTGGCTGGGGAAGAGGGTGGATACCCTCCGAAGAAACATGTCGATGCATTTCATTACATTCAGCGCGAGAACTTCAACATTACGATTCACGCCGGAGAAGGTTATGGCAAAGAATCGATCTGGCAAGCGATTCAGTATTGCGGAGCGCATCGCATTGGGCATGGGACGCGGCTGATCGATGACATTGCAGTTGCAGAAGGCAAGGCGGTGAAGTTGGGCGACCTGGCGCAATATGTCCTCGACAAGCGCATTCCGCTGGAGATTTGCCTGCTGAGTAATGTTCACACGGGCGCTACGCCGAGTTTGGCGGAGCATCCTTTTAAGATTCTCTACCAGGAGAAATTCCGGGTTACGTTGAATACGGATAATCGCCTGATGAGCCACACGACCATGACCCAGGAATTTGAAGCGGCTGCCAACACGTTTGGATTAACGATGGAAGACTTCGAAAAGATTACGATCAATGCGATGAAGAGCGCTTTTTTGCCTTACAAAGAACGCTGCCAGTTCATCTATTCCGCAATCAAGCCCGGGTACGCGAAGATTCGAGAATCGGTCACCGCTAATCACCGCTAAGTAGTTTGTCCGATGTCAGTTTTGCTGAAGCATTATTCGGACAAGGAAGCCAGAGTTTCGGCGAGGACCAGCGTCCCCCGAGCGATATCAGCCGGCTGCGCGTACTCATCGGGACGGTGGCTGTAACCATTGCGACATGGGATGAACAACATCGCGACCGGGGCGATGCGGGCGATAAACAGCGAGTCATGGTAGGCGCGGCTGACCATGGAAAGAAATTTCACGCCGTGCTTGCGGCAAGATTGCGAGAGCGCCTCGATGACTGCGGGGGCGCAGTCCACCGGTGCGTCGGCGTTCAACAATTCATTGTAGATCGACACCTGGCGCCGGGCTGCAATCGAATGGGATGTGGTTTCGATGGTTCGCATGACTGCGTCGCGCCGCGCGAGATCGGTATCGCGGACGTCGATGCTAAGGCGCACACGGCTGGGAATACTATTCACCGCGCCGGGAAACACGTCGCAGATACCGACTGTGCCAACGGTGTCAATCGCTCCGCTGTTGCGCGCTGCACTCTCAATCGCGAGAATCAGCTCGGATGCGGCGCACAGAGCGTCATGGCGGTCAGGCATTAAGACGCCACCGGCGTGTCCGCCGGGGCCCTCGATCGAAACGCGGAGACTCGCGGGCGCTGCGATTTTTGTGACAATACCGAGAGGGGTGTGCTGGCGCTCCAGGAGCGGTCCCTGCTCGATGTGTAATTCGACGAAGGCCTTGTAGTAGTTTTCCGGAAGCTTCACTTGTTCGAGCTCGCCTCCGAAGCCAGCGGCGCGCCGGACTTCGTCGAGCGATGTGCCATCGTTGTCGTTTAGCCTGGCCGCCGCGTCTGCGGCCAGCGTGCCCGAGAGCAGCCTGCTTCCGAGGCATCCGATTCCAAAACGTGTGGGCTCTTCAGAGGTGAAAACGAGCAACTCGATTGAATGTTTGGGACGAAATCCGCTCTGCCGCAAGGCGCGTATCGCCTCCAGGCCTCCGAGCACTCCGACCACGCCATCGTATTTCCCGGCGTTAGGAATGGCATCGATGTGTGAACCCGTTCCGACCACCGGCGCGTCAGGCTCAGTGCCATTCCAACGCGCGAAAGTATCTCCGACGGCGTCGTGGCGCACGGCGAGTCCTGCTTCCTCGCAACGCTCTTTCACCCAGGTGCGCGCTTTGCGATCGCTGGGCGTGAAAACGATTCGCGTTACTGCGGGAGCTTCAGCATCGGAAAAACAAGCCAAAGCCTCGATCTCGCGCAGCATTCGCTCTCGGTCGATCGTGAGGTTCATCGCTGCGGACCCGCGAAGGGATGGCGGTTCCAGTCTTTGTAGATGAGATATTTTGCGGGCACCTTGCCGATGGCGCCGAACCACTGCGGACACCACGGGCCCATCCAGATAAAATCTCCGGCGGTCACGGGATACCACGAATCGCCGAGCCGGTAAATTCCACCACCTTCGAGCATGATGAGTCCGTGTTCCATCACGTGCATCTCGACCATGCTGAGAGCGGCTCCGGGCTGGTAGACCATCGTGTTCACAGCGAAGTCGAAACTCATGTCGTCCGGAAGCAGGCACTTGACCTGCAAGTCAGGATCATCGTTGAGAGGATGCGAAGCAACCGCATCTTCGCTCGACACGATCAGCTTTGGTGGCTCGACCGAGTCGAGAGCCTGATACGGTTTTTCAACGACGGCAACGCGGCTCACCGTGTTCGCTATCACACGATGCGGCAATCCTTCGGGAAGATAGGCGTAACCTCGTGCGCTCAGGTCTTTCTCTTTCTCTTTGCGATTGACCTGCAACTTAACGTTTCCATCGATTACATAAACGAAGCGCTGCCCAGTGGTGCTGCCCAGTTCTCCACCTGCTTCAAATTCCGCGGTGTACTCGGTAAAACGGGCGCCCAGCGCGGGATTGACGTGCAAGATTGCGGAGCATGCATTCATTCCCGGGAGCGTAGTACGCACAAAAGTGTCGGGAGTCAAAAGCAGATGATTCGGTTGTTGGGCGCTTCGCGTGCGGCCGAGATTGTGCACGGTTTATCCTTTTATGAGATTGCGATTGTAAAATCCAGGTGAGGAAGCGAGCTGATCGAGAAGATGCAATCCGCACTGGATTGCTGTTTCGACGTCTTCAGCTGCAACGGATTCCGTGGGATCGTGGCTGATGCCGCCGGGCGTGCGTAGAAAGATCATCCCAGTTGGAATTTTTTCCGCGAGGATCATCGCATCGTGACCGGCGCCACTGACCATCCGATGCGGTTGGCATCCCGTCTTGACTATTGCTTTTTCGACCTCTTCGGTGAGAAATGGATCCATGGCTACTGCTGGTTGGCTCAAGAGACTCTTTTCCCGCACAGATAGTCCGCGACGCGCCGCAATTCGTTGAGCATGGCCAATTAAATCTTCGACAGCACGATTTCTAATATCGTCGGAACTGTGGCGAACGTCGAGTGTCAGCCGAGTTTCCGATGCGATCACGTTCGCCGCTCCCGGCTTGGCATCAATCTTTCCAACCGTCGCGACTAACCCCGGGACTGCTTGCGCGACGCGTTCCACGCTGTTAATCCACTCCGCAGCGCCCGCAATCGCGTCGTGGCGAAGATTCATGGGAGTTGTGCCGGCGTGATTGGCGCGGCCGAGAAACGTAAATTCCGATCGGCTTTGACCGGCAATGGCCTCGACTACTGCGAGTGGCTCATTCAATTTCTCCAATACCGGTCCTTGTTCGATATGGAACTCAAGATAACCGAGGACATTTGTGTCCACTTCAGCTTCAGGAATCTCCTCGGGATTCAGCCCAAAATTCTTGATTGCGGTTCTCACCGACACGCCTTGCGCATCCTGCGCTTCCAATAATTTCTGATCAAGCCTGCCTACCAGAGCCCGGCTGCCGATGAACGGAGTGCCGAAGCGTACTCCTTCCTCCTCGGAAAAGGCAATCACCTCGATGGCGAAGGGCAGCTTCTTTCCTTGCAACTCTTCGAGCACGGCGACGGCAAGCACAACTCCGAGGACGCCGTCGTAAGCGCCGGCGTTGGGAACTGTATCGATGTGCGAACCGATCAGCAGGCGCGAAGCGTTCGGCTGCGCGGCCGAACAGATTCCGCGAAGATTTCCGGCGGCATCGATCCTCACGCGAGAGCCCAGCGGTTCCATCCATCCGGCAATTTCCTGGTGGCAATCATGCATGGGCTTGGACAAAAACGTTCGGCGAGTGCTGCCTGTGTCTTCTGAAAAAGAAGCTAGCCTTAAACACCGGGCAATGACCTGGTTGGCGCGATTTGTGATCACAGTTTTTGGCTACGCTCGCTTCGCGGTGTACAGGTCTCTCGAGGATTTACGCTTCCCGTATCACTTTCGCCGCGGCCCAACCGAACGCAACGAGAGCGAGGAGAATCTCCCAAGCATACGTGTTCCCGTAGGTCGCGACAGGAAAGTGATTGCTGATCATGATAAAGACAACTGGAACGGCCATGAAAGTATTGTGTTTGGAGCGCAATTTGGCTTGCGCACTGAGTGCTGTATCAAACTTTTCTCCGGCGGCCGCGGCGGCAATCATTTTGCGCTGTGCGGGAAGAATTCGAAGCCAAACATTGGCGGTCATGATCGTTCCGAAGACGGCTCCGAGGTGGATGTAGGCCGCGCGTCCGCTGAACAGATGCATCAATCCCCAGGAGAGCGCGGCAATCACCAGCAGGGAGAAAACGGCGAACGCAGCTTCCGACTTGCCCACAGGCGACCTCAGCGCCAAGTCGTAGACGACCCATCCGCCCGCCAGAACAGCCAATCCGACGGCAATACCAGCCACTTGAGAAATGTTTGCAACGTCTGAGTCAATAAGTCCGGAGCTGGAGTAATAAACGAGGAAGAGCAGCACCATTCCGCTCAGCCAAGTCATTAACGCTTCCCAGCGGAACCAGCGAACTTGTTCCGGCCCAACTTTCAGAGATTGCTCTTTGTAGACGGTGTAGAAACCTCCGCTGTGAACCATCCACACAGAGGGGTTCGTAGGATTCGGACCAGTCGTCTTCGCTAGTTTTCCAAATTGACCGTCCAGCCAAGTGAAATAGTAAGTCTGGCCGACCCACATAATTGCCGCAAAAACGTGGAACCAGCGCACGAGGAGGTTCAGCCATTCGCGGACTGACGAGGTCAATTTGTAAACTCCATCGCGCGAGAAACTCTGCCTTCAGCTTCCGCGGTAAGTCGTATAGCCGTTCGGGCTCAGGAGCAACGGAATGTGAAAATGCAGATCGCCGTCTCTTGCCTGAAAGTTAACTTCGACTACGGGATACAGTGTGGCGATTTGCCGCGCGGCATAGTAGCTCCCGGTCTCAAAACTTAAACGATAGACTCCGGCGGAGAAGTCCTCGCCGTCGGGCAGCAATTGCAGACATCGGCCATCTTGATCAGTGCGCGCTGAGGTCAACAGTTCCCAATCGCCGGCCGCGTCCTGTTTCTCTAGCCGCACCGGCAAGTCGGTGGCGGGTTTGCCAGTAACGATGTCCAAAATGTGGGTTGAGATACGTTTCATCCTTGCAGCCATTTTCTCAGCCGGATCCGCGTAATCTGCCGCTGCTGTTCGGCCGCCTCTTTGAATTCAGTTTCTGGATCGTTTTGGAGGCGTCGCCGAAGAAGCGCCAGAATCTCCGGCGCGGATTTGCCTGTCGCGCATACGATGAAGGTTCGACCGAAGCGGAGTTCGTATTCCTGATTCGCATCCGCGAGAGCCCTCTTCACATCGGCGTCCGCGTCGGACACTTTGCCTTGCTCCTGCGCCGACCATTCTACAGATTGGGTTTGCCAAGAATGGATTTGCGGAGAATGCGATGGTTGCGACTCGCCGATCCGGGGATGACTGTTGAAAGCTTCCATCCAGTCGGAGTGCGTCAGAGTTTTACAAATTTCGTCCGACACGGCAAGGACCGCTGCCTGGTCTTTAAGCGGTCTCAGAGCCGACGTGCCTTGCGCCCACGCTTTGGATCCGCAGCAGGGCAGGATTGCTTTCATCGCTTCGTCAACCGGAAGTCGATTCCATCGCGCCAAGACAGCGTGTACTGTGTTGCTTGCAGTGGTCGCCCACTCCTGGCTTAGCCGATTCAGAAACTCAATCACAAGATTGCCTGCAACAGTTTCGCGATACCTGGCGTTCGATCGAATATCGTCAATCGGCTGGATCTCAGCAGCGACGGACTTTCTCGCTAGACTCATGAGTTCGGGATCAATTCTTTTTCCTCTCAGGCTTCGCTCAGTTTCCGTTAAACGAAGCGGAACTGGCGCGACGCTTCCGAGTGCGATGCGAACATCTTCCACCGCGCCTGCGGCGGAGCGGCCCAGGGCGGCGATACTCACCTTCGAGATCGCCTGTGCGTTGCGAGCTCCTACCTTGCGGGCATGGCTGAAATATTCTGAGAATCGTCGCGGCAAACACACGGTCTGAATCAGCTCGTCCAGCGCCAGCAAAGTTTTCTTATACCCGGTGTGGAAGGTTGCGTATGGAAGGCGGCGCTCACCGCGAGCTGAAACTAAAATCAATTCCGCATCGCAAACCAGCAGTGCAGGCAATGAATCCGCTGCGGGAGATGCGTTCACGATATTGCCGCCCAACGTTCCCCGATTCTGGTTCGCGATTCCTCCTGTCCAGCGCGCAGCTCTGGTAAGCAGGGGGAACTCGCGTCCCACAACTTCGTGGCGGCGGAGGTCGGTGTAAGTGCAGCCTGCGCCGATTCGAATTTCATCATCAGTAATCTCAATACGCCGCAGCTCAGGAAGATTCCAAATGCTTACCAACTGCCGCGCCGGAAGTTTACCAGCCGCGTATTGCACCATCACATCGGTGCCGCCGGCAATCGGAAGCCACGCGCCTGGTTCGCTGGCGAGCAGCGAGACGATCGCTCGCAAACTTCCGGGAGCGAGCATTTCGTAATCTGAGGGATCCGATCTCATGAAGTGGTCCTGCGGTGTGCGGCTTCCGCAACTGCTTCGATAATTTGACTATACCCGGTACAGCGGCAGAGATTGCCCGCTAGACCTTCCTGGATTTGTTCCGTCGTAGGTTCAGCGTGGCCATTTAATAAATGCAGGGCTGCGAGAATCATCCCCGGCGTGCAGATGCCGCACTGCGCGCCGCCGAACTCCAGAAAAGCCTTTTGCAAGACGTGAAGAGTTTCTCCTTCAGCAATTCCTTCGATCGTAAGAATCTTTGAACCCTCAGCCTGCAGAACAGGCACAAGGCAACTATTTACAAGTAAACCGTCCATCAGCACGGCGCAGGAGCCACACTCGCCTTCTCCGCAACCTTCCTTCGCGCCGGTTAACTGGAGTCGGCACCGCAGCACGTCGAGCAGTCGCTCCATCGGATAAGCGCGCACCGTCTTCCGCTGACCATTGACTGAAAATGAAATCTCGACTTTGCCGTCGCTGTCGCCAGGGTCCGTCATCGAACTCCGCCTGCGGGTATGACATCATTCTTTTCCGACGATGCAGCGAGCCAGTCCATAATGTCTTCGGGAAGCAGGGGAATGAAATCGAAAGAAACGCCGAGCGCGTCTTCCACTGCATTGACGATCGCCGGCGCCGGACCATCCATCGGCAGCTCGCCGATGCCCTTCGCACCATAGGCTCCGTGGACATTACCCAACTCTTCGAAAAAGACGCGAATGGGCGGCAGATCACTCGGAGTGGGCATAATGTAATTGGTCATCTGGCAGTTCTGCATGCGTCCATTCTGCCAAACCACTTTTTCGTACAGACTGAATCCGATCGCCTGAGCGACGCCACCGATGATTTGTCCCTTGGCCAGAAGTGGGTGCAGAACTTTACCCACTTCCTGCAGCGCGACGAAGTCGTCGACCGATACAGAATAGGTTGTCAGATCGACAGTAACTTCGGCGATGTAAACCGCCCAGGCGAATGCCGCGTAGGCTTCGCCTCGATACTTTACATCGTCCCAGAAAATGTCGGGAGGCGCTTCGTAACGCGCCCGTGAGCGGAATTCGCCGTGCTCTGCGACGTAGCGCTGGCAAGCCGCGCGAAACTCCTCGGCGGTGTAAGTCTCGGCGAGCAGGTTCGACGAAATCAGCGTTTGTCTGATTCCCAATGCCGCGGATTGCACTAATTTTCCGACCACCATCACCGTGCGCGATGCCACGGTCGGCCCGCTGTTGGGGACTTTCAGAGTGTCGGGCTGGGCCATGCTCACGTACTCGTACGGGAGAGCGAGGGCTTCGGCGGCAATCTGGCTGAGAACAGTTTTCGTGCCTTGACCAAATTCGGTGCTCGAAACCAGTACGCGTACACTGCCGTCGGCGCAACCCTCAACCCCAACCACAGAGCTGAGATAGCGCTCGCCGGAACCCGTGAATCCCGCTCCGTGCAGAAATGTAGCAATGCCCATCCCGTGCCGGATGTTGCCGAGCCGATTCTCGTTTGCGAAGCGTTGCTTTTTCGAGTGGTAATCCGAAAGTTCCAGCGCGTGGTCCAGTAACTTCTCAAGATTGATGGGTTCGCGTATTACCTGCTCGGTAGTTGTGGTCTGTCCGGGCTGCAGGAAATTTCTACGACGGATTTCAACGGAAGAAAGGCCGACAACCTGCGCGATGCGATCCATATGCCGCTCCAGGGCAAAGAGGCTCTGGGGCGCTCCAAAGCCGCGAAAGGCTCCGTGAGGGGGCGCGTTGGTAGCGAGCGCTTTGGCGTGGATACGAACGCTTGGCCAGTAATAGGGTCCCCCCGCGTGAATTGCACCGCGGGAAAGGACAACGGGCGAGAGGGTGAGATAGGCGCCGCCGTCGATGGTGAACTCGATTTCTCCGCCCAGAATTTTGCCATCTTTGGTGACGGCAGTCCGATGGCGCGTGCGCGAGGGATGCCGCTTGGTAGTGGCCGCCATGTCTTCCATGCGGTCATAAATAATCTTGACCGGTTTTCCGGACTTGATCGCCAGCAGCGCAGCATGAGCGGCGATCATCGACGGATATTCTTCCTTGCCGCCGAAAGCGCCTCCGGTTTCCATCTGCACGACGCGCACTTTCTCCGCCGGCAAGCTGCAGAGTGCCATCAGCGCTTTGTGAATATAGTAGGGGCATTGCAGAGAACCCCATACGGTGATTCCGCACGCATCGTCGAACTGGGCGATCATCCCATTGTTTTCGATGTAAAGTTGTTCCTGCGCGCCAGTTGTGTATTGACCTTCGACAATGTGATCTGCTTTCACCCAAATGGCATCGACGTCACCCTTTTCGATCAAATAAGTTTTGAAGATATTGTCTTCGCCCCAGACAATTTCGGAACGGCGCTCGCTTTCTTCAATGGTGAAGATCGCGGGCAGAGGATCGTATTCGATCTTGACCGACTCAACGGCCTTCGGAAGAATATGGCGATCGGGATGGGCCAGGAGCAGAATCGGCTCTTCGGGATGATTGATGAGTTCATTCGCCAGACACGGTTGATCGTCCCCGATTAACGAGATGCAATTCTTACCAGGAATATCTTTCGCCGACACGATCACAAATTGATCCCATGGAATTCCGGGACTGAATTTGATTTTCGTGATGCGGCCGCGCGGAATCTGGCTGCGAACCGTTGCTCCGAAGAGCATGTTCGGCAGAACCATGTCGTCGACGTACTGCGACCTTCCGGTTACTTTGTCGCGTCCCTCCTTGCGCGGGACCGAGTGGCCGACGATGGACTCATGATTCATCACTCGATGTTCATCATGCAATGTTCATCATGCAAGATTCGATGGGATAGTGTATGACAGCGCGGCCACAAATGGAGCCGAAGTGTTGTGAGGCAGTATAGAAAAAGCTTATAGGGTTTGACGACTTGCTTTCGCGGCATATTCCCGACCGCGAGGCTCACCAGGAAACTCGCCCTCCCAAAAAACAGCATTCCCGCGCAGATACGTGGCCTTTATCACGCCGCGCAGTGTTTCACCCAAATAGGGAGAGACCGGATGCCGGTAATGCAGTTTGTTTTCGTTCACGATGAATTCGCGGTGGGGATCGAATATTACGAAATCCGCATCGTATCCCGCAGCGATTCGGCCTTTGTTTGCGCCGCAACCGGCCAGTCGAGCAGGTTCGGCGGCCATCCAGCGGACCACATCGCGCAAAGTGAATCCTCGAGTGCTGGCTTCTGTCCACATGAGCGGTAGCGCAATGGAAAGACTTGCGATGCCGCCCCAAGCTCGACTGAAATTGCCCTCGTTTTGGCGCTTCATCGCTGGAGGACACGGAGAGTGGTCAGTTACCACTTGATCGATGATTCTGCCTCTGAGGCCTTGCCATAAGTACTCGCGATTTTCACGACCGCGAATCGGAGGCGCGCACTTATTCAGCGTCGCGCCATCGGGAATCGTTTCAGCAGACAGGTGCAGATAATGTGGACAGGTTTCGACGCTGACGGGTAATCCTTCGGAGCGCGCTGCACGCAGTTCAGGAAGCGCCTGACTGGTTGAAAGGTGAACGATATGCAAATGAAAACCGTATTCGTGGCATAACGACAGCAACCGCCGGATGGCAGCCAGCTCCGCCTCGTCTGGCCGCGACTGAAGATAGGTCGAGTAGCAATTCCAATCGGCATCGGCCAGAGCGTCGGTTGCGCGATCAATCGGGCCGGGAAGTTCCGCGTGCACGAGCAGCGGCAAGCCGGTGCGGGCCACGTGAGGCAGAGCGGCTCGCAACTGTGATTCTGTCACCATTGTGAACTCATCGATACCGGGATGGATCAGAAAACATTTGAATCCACGGACGCCAGCGGCCGCGAGTGCTTCGATGTCCCCTTGATTGTCGTGAACTACTCCGCCCCAGGCCGCCCAATCGATGCGGCATTTGCCTTGCGCAGCCGCACGCTTGGTCTCAAGCGCGGCGACAGTCGTGGTGGCCGGAACACAGTTCAAGGGCATATCCACGAGAAGTGTGTAGCCTCCTGCCGCTGCGGCTCGCGTTGCGGTTTCGAATCCTTCCCAGTCCGCGCGCCCGGGGTCATTGATGTGCACGTGGGAATCGACGAGTCCGGGAAGAATCGCCGCTTCGCCGAAATCGTGGACTCGGTAGCTCTCCGTGGGCACTCCATCATGAGAGACAACGGCCTTGATCCGGTCGCCTTCGACCAGGATTGTAGCCGGACGTATCCCGTCTGAAGTAACGACTTGCTGAGAGCGGAAAGCCTGCAACATTAAAATGTCAACTCCATGCCAGATCAGCGCCTCAGAAGGAGCGTATCCCCGTCACCGTGCTTATACAATGTGCGTCGCCAAAATGAAAACAACATTTTACGAGGTTCTGATTCCCGGCATATACTCGCTACTCGGCGCTGCGCAAGCAGCAGGTCGAGGTCCCTCAGGGGCTAAAAGCCCTCGTCTTTATTGGCTCTGGGCGGCACGACTGAACGTCGTGCCCTTCCCGAACCCATTTGTGAGATGGCTTCTGGTCTGCGGAATCGCGGGTTGATCGCGCAGCAATCGGTAGGAATCGGGGAAGCGAACACATGGACAATCCTTTCATGGCCCGCGCCATTCAACTCTCGATGGAGAACGTCGACTCCGGACGCGGCGGACCCTTCGGCGCAGTTGTGGTGAGAGACGGCGCCATTATTGCCGAGGGAGCGAACCGGGTCACATCGGCGAACGATCCTACCGCGCACGCGGAAGTGGTTGTCATCCGCGAGGCTTGCCAGAAGCTTGGCGTTTTTGCTCTTGATGGTTGCGAGATTTATAGCTCGTGCGAGCCGTGCCCCATGTGTCTGGGGGCAATCTACTGGGCTCGCCTCTCCCGCGTGTATTTTGGCAACGCCGATGCTGATGCCTCCAGGATCGGATTTGACGATTCGCTGATCTACCGAGAACTCGCCCAGCCGCACTCGCAGCGCAAGATTCCCATGATTCAAATGATGCGCGAACAAGCCCTGGCGGCGTTTCATGCGTGGGAAAACAAGTCCAATAAAATCGAATACTGAGCCTCTTCGATCTCCCATCAAAATCAAACAGGGGGACATAATTGATCGATCGCTACTTCAAACTCGCCGCGAACAACACTTCTGTGAAGCAGGAGATGCTCGGCGGCCTCACCACTTTTGTGACCATGGCTTACATCATCGTGGTGAACCCACAGATTCTTGCGCAGGCGGGAATGCCGGCGGAGGGCGTTGTCTTTGCGACTTGCGTCTCAGCGGCAGTGGCCACGCTGGTGATGGGAATTTATGCCAACTATCCGATCGCGCTGGCGCCGGGAATGTCACTGAACGCCTACTTCACCTACTCCGTTTGCATTGCCATGCATGTTCCCTGGCGTACCGCGCTCGCGGTGGTGTTTTGTTCTGGCGTTCTTTTCCTTGTGCTCACTGTGACGCGGGTTCGCGAGCAAATTGTCAACGGGATGCCCGATTGCCTGAAGCACTCGACCGCCGCAGGGATTGGGATGTTCATTGCGTTTGTGGGATTGCGCAACGCAAAACTTGTTGTGGCGAATTCGGCTACGTTTGTGGGCCTCGGCAGCTTCGCGGACAAGGATGTGCAGACTGCTTGCTTCGGCCTGATCCTGACGCTGATCCTGATGTCGCGAAAGCTTCATGGAGCGATCCTGATCGGCATCTTGGGCACGGCGCTGCTGGGAATTCTCCGAGGAATTACGAATTGGCCGGCAGCAGTCTTTTCTGTGCCACACCCTTCGTCTACTTTTTTGCAGCTTGATTTTCGCGGTGCCAGCCACCTTGGCTTGCTTGAAATCTTGTTTGCGTTTTTGTTCGTGGACCTCTTTGACAACGTCGGCACTCTGGTTGGAGTATGCGAGCAAGGCGGCTTCATTAAGGATGGCAAGATTCCACGTGTAGGGCGAGTCCTGGTTGCCGACGCCGTGGGGACTATTTTCGGATCTTTGACTGGAACTTCGACAGTGACGAGTTACATCGAAAGCGCGGCTGGAGTTGCTGCCGGCGCTCGCACGGGGCTGAGCAACGTCGCCGTCGCCGCACTCTTCCTGCTGGCCACATTCTGCTCGCCACTCGCCACCGCGATTCCAACTTTTGCAACTGCGCCCGCACTTATTCTAGTTGGGGTTCTCATGACGCAGTCGATTGCGCAAATCGCATGGCATGACTTCAGCGAAGCTGTTCCAGCGTTCATTACGATGCTGGCAACGCCTCTTACATTCAGTATTGCGACTGGCCTTAGCCTTGGTTTGATTTCTTACACCGTCGTAAAAATTGCGGCCGGGAAAATTCTCGAAGTGAACACGCTGGTTTGGGTCCTCACAATCCTGTTTATTCTGCGCTACGTTTATCTTGCGGCTGCTTAGGAAACGACGCGACGCGAGGCAAGGGGAACCTGCGCTAACACTTTTCTGTAATCGTCGAGAATCTCATCATTATCTGTTTGAGGCATTCTCAGCATCGAGTCTCAGACTGGGTTAGGCAGAGGCATGGAAGGAAATCGGGAATTCGCTCCGGAGCGGCGGCGATGTTTGCGCCAAATGGTGCATGCTCCCGCGTTTGCCAGCTTCGACGGTGTAACCGGCGGAATGATTCTAGACTTGAGCGAGGAAGGATTGTCGATGCAGACCGGGAGTGGCCTGGGCGGGCTAAACGCCAACGGAAAAAACACTGAGATTGATAAAGATCGGCGCGTCCGCCTTGAGATTGATCTTTCTGAACCCGCCGTGCACATGGAAACCACGGGCTACATTGCGTGGGCGGATGCGTTGGGGCGCGCAGGCGTGCGCTTCTCCGAGTTGCCGGAGGAAGCGCGGCAACGGTTGAACGACTGGCTCACAATCAATGCTGGAGCACCCAGCCGAACGGCGCCGAAGCTTACGTTGGGACGGGCGTGGGGTTGGGGCGCGGCGCGAAAGCCGGCTGGGAGCACGGATCGCGGTCCCATGTCCATCAGCTTGGAAGCGGAAACGGGATTGGGCGGGAACGGCGAGGGACGCGCTGCCTCGGCGACGGTGCAATACGAATTCAGCTCGTTGGGCAACGATCTAGCGGCGGCGCTGCGGATGATTGGAGAGCGTGCTCGCGCGCTTACTCGGGGCACGAGCGCGGCGATCGCGTTGGTGCACAAAAATGAAGTGCTGTGCCGGGCAAGCGTGGGAGCTAGCGCGCCTGCGCTGGGCACCCGGCTGGATGTGAATTCAGGACTCTCAGGCGAATGCTTCCGCGAAGGAAAAGCTTTACGCTGCGATGACGCGGAAAACGATCCGCGAGTTGACCTCGAAAGCTGCCGTCGCCTGGGCGTGCGCTCGATTCTGGCGGCACCGGTTCGCTATGAACGGGACACGGTCGGCCTGCTGATGGTGTTCGCACCGGAGCCCTTTAATTTTGACGAAGGCGATGTGGCCGTGGCGGAGAGCATGGCCCATACCGTGGTTCGGACCATGAGGCAGGAGGCAGTGGGGCGGGGCTAGATTTATCTTTTTTTGAACTACGAAAGGCCGCGCTCGGATGAACGCGGCCTTCGTTTTTCGAGGCAAAGCAAAGTCAAAGGGGGCGGACAGGCCTGCCCTGAGCTTGCCGAAGGGAGCGTCCGCCCCAAACGAGCTACGCTGCCGCTTGTTGTTGATAGGCTGGGACGAAGAACTCGGCAACGAAGTTTTCAAAGTTCGTCGAGGTCGTGTTGCCTGGGGTGCGAGGTTCGAGCACCCGCATTACTCCGGAGTTGAGTGTAGAAGCCATTTCGAGAATCAGTCCCGCGAAATTGTCGGACATTCCCATTTGAACCATCGCGCCTCGAAGTTGATCATCGGGGGCCTGAACATACTTGAGATCCGGTTTGCCGATGGCCTTGCCGATAATGGTGACGGCTTCGGTGTAATCGAGGTCGCGTTGTCCCTGCAGTTCGCGGGTTTGCTTGCCACGGAAGTCGAGGCGTAACAGAGCTTCGGCGGCGGCTTTTCCAATATCGCAGGTAGCAATCATGGGAAGTTTTAGATCGGGGCGAAGGGGTCCGACCGTGTACCCCATCTTGCGAATGGCGCCCGCTTGCGGCAGCGTGTTTTCCATAAAGTAGCCGGCACGCAGGTGGAATACATTCGCCTGATCAATCTGATTTAGCTTTTGTTCGAGATGGTAGAGGCCAACTACAGGGCCGGTTCCACTCGATTTGTCGGCTCCGACGCTGCTGAGGGCAACAATATTTTTGACGCCGGCCTTTTGCACGGCAGCTGCGATCGAATCGCTAACGCGATCCTGAAAAGCACGGACGTCGTTGCTGGTGGTGTTGGGTGGAATCATCACAAAGGCTGAGTTTGCTTGCTGGAACGCTTTGGTGAGGGCTGAAACATCGCTTAGATCGGCGGTGAAAACCTCTGCGCCTTCAGCTGCGAGAAACTGCAGGTGAGCTGCGTTCCTGCCGACGACGCGAACTCTTTGGCCGCTGGTGAGAAGATTCTTGGCCACCACGTGGCCGGTGTTACCGCTTGCTCCGAGAACAACGTACATAAGGGGCCTCCATTCGTGGTTGGATGCGCCAGCATGGGCTCACGCTCCAGGCATTAAAGATGGTGGCTCCGATTAATTCGCGGGAAAATGCGCTCGGGAGCAGGCCGCAGTCTGCAAGCATTTGCCTGACATCATGAATCTGCCGAAGGCTTGCGGCGATTTGGGGGTTTTAGGGATTCCCAATCGGCGCTGGTAAGGGCGCGACCCAAATTGCTGAATTCGCCGGCGCCTTGCAGGAATTCGCCGCCGTCCATGCGAATAACTTCGCCGTTGATGTAGGCAGAGCCGTCGCTTATGAGGAATGCTGCAAGATCTGCCAATTCCTCTTTTGTGCCGAAGCGATGCATCGGATTGCGATCGAGCGCCAACGCCTCGAGTTCAGGACGCGGGAGAAGGCGCGAGAATGCGCCTTGCGTGGGAATGGGGCCGGGCGCGATCGCATTCATGCGAATTCCACGGTTTCCCCACTCGACCGCGAGGCTGTGAGTGAGTGCTTCGACGCCGGCTTTCGACACGGCGGAGGGAACGACGTAGGCTGAACCAACCGGCGCATAGGTGGCCGAGATGTTGAGGACCGTGCCGGGGCGCGCGGCTTTGAGCCAGCGGCGACCGCAAGCCAGAGTGGCGTGAAGCGTCCCGAGAAGGACGATGCCAATCACGGATTCGAAGGCGCGCTGAGAAAGTTCCTCGGTGCGCGCGATGAAATTACCGGCGGCGTTATTGACGAGGACGTCAAGCGGGGCGGTTTGCCAGATCTCATTGATCATGACTTCGACAGCGTCGAGGTTTCGGACGTCGCAAGGCAGAGCGTGGATAGGGCCTTGGGGGCTGAGTTGGGTGGCAGTTTTTTCGAGAACTTCTTCACGGCGTCCGCAGATATAGACGGTGGCGCCGAGGTCGAGGAAGCGGTGGGCCATGGCTTTGCCCAAGCCGGTGCCTCCGCCAGTGATGAGGATGCGCTTGTTTTGCAGGAGATCTGGCCTGAACATCAGTGCTCCGATTCTAGGGAGATCGAGTCAACAGCCGGTTCCTCGCCGGGTATTGCGCGGCTCGGAATGACAAACTTTAACAGAACGCGCGGTCAACGGTCGCACGCGACGCGAAAACCGTAGTCGGCGTAGTGGAACTCGGGAGGGATGCTGGAGCGGGCGGAGCAGCGCGCTACTTTCACGTGATGGCGCCACGATCCGCCGCGCGATGCTTTTCGCTGCCCCGCGCCAGACTTCGGTTCAGGCCCGCGCGGATTTCGCTCGGGCGAAGTGGCGTAATAGTTGGGATCGTACCAGTCGCTGCACCACTCGTGTACGTTATCGCAAATGTCATAAAGGCCGAAGGCGTTGGGCGCGTAATGGGCGACGGCCTCGGGCCCGGTCTGCCAACGGGTTGCATAGTCGGGAAGGGATTGGGGTGGGTCGTTGCCCCACGGGAAATGGTTTTGCTCAAGATTGCCGCGGGCAGCACGCTCCCACTCGGCCTCGGTCGGAAGCCGGTAGGCACGGCCGGTTTGCGCTGCCAGCCATTGGCAGTAACGCTGCGCGTCAAACCAGGAGACGCCAGTGACGGGTTGCTGAGGATGTTTGAAATTCTGATCATTCCAGAATGGCGGATTTTCATGGGCGGTCGAGTTCACAAAGCGTTGATATTCCGCGTTCGTGACTTGAGTGGCGGCAAGGAGGAAAATATCGGTCCAGACCCGGTGGACAGGACGTTCGCAATCCTGACCGGAGTCGGACCCCATCAGAAACCAATTACCGGGAATCGAGACGAGGAGCGGCTCAAGCGTGGCCACCGTGAGGTGTTGTTGCTGAAAATGTGAGTAGGAGGCTGCCATAGCTTGCGAATGAGTTTCTCCTTGTTTCGCCGGACTGGCATTTAGAAGACGATCCTTACAAGACGACCCTTAGCCGCGATCCGGCGACGGATGGACGAGCCACTTGAGCATCATGTTCACGAGGCTCAGCAGGATTGCGCCGATAAATGCAGCCAGAAATCCGCGCACTTGAAAACCTGGCGACAGCAGCGCTGAAGCCAGTTTGAGCATGAGAGCGTTAATTACGAACCAGAACAATCCCAGAGTAACCAGCGTCAGCGGGAAGGTGAGAATTTTCAGCAACAGGCCGACTGTCGCATTGATAAAGCCGATCACCAGCGCAGCAATCAGAGCCGCGATGGGGCCGCTGACATAGATTCCCGGCACCACCCGGGACACAATCCAAACAGCCAACGCACTCAGAACCCAGTTCAATAGCAGCCGCATTCCTGCTCCTTGCGCCGTTGAATCGACGCCACTCCATCTTCCTCGGGAACTATATCAAGGAATCAAGGGCGTGTCCCCGGGTCACAGATTTAGCAAATATTCATGGGGGGGGCGCCGTTCCTTGCAGGCCACTGCGATAGACTACACAATTCTGCTGGTACCCAGGAGGAACTCACATGTCGGAACCCGCTCTCAGCGGCGCTGAATTCAAGAAGCAACTTCATCAGGGAATTCCAAAGATGGGTTTATTTATCAACTCGCACAGTCCCACCATTGTGGAGCAGCTGGCGCACAGCGGTTATGACTGGTTGCTCGTCGATACGCAGCACGGTCCCATGCACAATGAAAAACTATCGGCGATGTTGAGTGGCATCGCGAATGGCGGCGCGAAATCGCTGGTGCGCGTGGGAGCGTACAACGACCGCCCCGGCATTCAGCAAGCGCTTGATCTGGGGGCCGACGGAGTTCTGATTCCCTACATCAATACTGCCGAAGAAGCCCGCCAGGCGATCAGTTGCACCAAGTATCCCACGGTGGGTACGCGCTCGGTTTATTTTCCGCAACGGTCAATGAACAAGGCTGGGCTGCTTGGCTATGCTGGCAACTTTAACAATAACGGCATCGTCGCGCTGCAGGTGGAGACTGCCTCGTGCATCGAGAACATGGCTGAGATTGCGGCCGTACCGGGGATCGACATTCTTTTTCTCGGACAGAATGATCTTTGCATGTCCATGGGCCTGTATAACAAGTACGAGTTCCCACTCATGTACACTTCGCCGGAACTCGATGCCGCGACCAAAAAACTGATTGAGCAGGCGGGAAAGAATAATGTGATTCTAGGAATATTTTTGTTCGGTCCGGCAAGGGTTGGAGAGTTTCTAGAAAAAGGATTTACATTTTTCAGCCTGGGCAACGATCTGCATCATGTGCTGACACAGACGGGCGCTTACGTGAACGAGATAGAAAAAACTTCCCAGGAAAAAGGGAAGCCGTGGAAGCGGCGTCCGACGGCGTTATTCTAGCTGGCGGCGCGACCCATCTGGCGCTCGTGATCCACTCCGTCATCCGCAGCACATCGAGGATGCAGACGGCTTCCACGGAGAGTTGTCACTCGCAACTCCGTGATGAGCAATCTTGCGATTGACGGCAGCTGGACGCTACACCCCCGGTGCGGTGATCGTCGACTTTGCTTCTGCACGCCTCAACCTTGCGCGCGATTTCCAGCCGACGAAGGCTGCGCAGACCCAAACGATCACCATAGTTGCCCGGAGTACGACGGGATTTCTCATCGACGTTGCGAGAGGGAAAGAATTCCGAGCAGCGAATACGAGAACAGAATCGATGCCCATGCCTGTTGAGCCAGTTTATAGTCGTGTCCGCCGAGTTTCGATGCTCCAGCGGACGCTGTAGAAGAGCCCGGTCACAAATAAGAGCGCCTCGAACCCAACGATAGCCTCTCCAACATTCCCCTGGGTACGGCGTCGAGCCTGACCGGGCAATGTCATGATCGCTAAAGTTAAAAACACGATGAGCAGGCCGGCAAGAAACTTCTTCATCATCTTCCCTCGGGTGATACCAGCTGCGGGAGATTATAAGCGTAGAGATGCCGCGCTGGCGTTCCGGCCCGTGGAGCCGATCTGGCTGCCAGCTTGCGAGGCTGCGGAGCAGAACCGGGATGGGCACGATACCTGCGTGCAGTAGAATTCCCATGACGGACTCTAGATTCTTCCGACGGTGATGCGTGGAGTTTCTTGGTGACATCGAGGTTCGAGTGCTGGGCGCGCTGATCGAGAAAGATATCACCACTCCGGATTATTATCCGCTATCGCTCAACGCGTTGGTGAATGTCTGCAATCAGAAGAACAATCGTGATCCGGTAATGGCGCTCGACGAAGAGGCGGTGCGCGCAGCACTCGATTCGCTGCAAGCGCAGCGGCTGGCGGGGCCGGCCAGCGGTGCAGACAGTCGCGTCACGAAATATGAACACCGTTTACAGGAAGTGTTCAATTTCGATCGGCGGGAGATTGCGATCCTGTGTGTGCTCTTGCTGCGCGGGGCGCAGACTCCGGGCGAGCTTCGTGGCCGGGCGGAGCGCATGTATCGATTTGAAGCGCTCGATGACGTCCTGGGGACGCTTGACCGGCTCAGCCAGCGCGAGCCTCCGCTAGTAGCCGTGCTACCCCGTCAGCCGGGAACCAAAGAGTCGCGCTACATGCACTTGTTTTCGGGGGACGCTCCTCCTGCCGAAGTTGCGCCGATGCGAGAGGCGGCAAGCTCTTCATCCGACGACCGGGTCGCTCGTCTAGAAGGAGAAGTAGCAGAACTGAGAAGAGAGATTGCGGAGATGCGCCAGGAGTTGGATGGTTTCCGAAAGCAGTTTGAATAATTGAGAGGTGCTCAGAAAGGCTTTTCACCACAGAGGCACAGAGACACGGAGAAGACAAAACACAAGAACTTTCGCGAAGAGTTATCATTCTTAGAGCGCGCCCTCGCAGGAGTCTTTATGCATCGCCGCGAATTCCTCATTCGATCTGCCGCAGGTCTGGGAGCCGCATGGCTCAGTTCGAAAGACCTGCTGGCTGCCCTCACAACCCAGCCGCCGTTGGGCAAGTTTTCCGCTTCCGACGTTGTCACGCTAGGCAGTACGGGCATCAAGACCAGCCGGCTGGCCATGGGAACGGGCACGGTTGGCTCGGGCCATCATTCGAATCAGACGGCGCTCGGCGTGAAGGGATTGTCTGAGCTGCTACTCAATGGCTACGATCACGGCCTGCGTTTCTTCGACGCCGCCGATAGTTACGGAAGCCATCCTCATGTTGCCGAGGCACTGAAGCACGTGCAGCGCGATAAAGTCACTGTGCTCACCAAAACATGGGCACGCGATCCTGCGACTGCGCGTGCTGACCTTGATCGTTTTCGCCGCGAGCTGGGGGTTGATCGCATCGACATCTGCCTGATGCACTGCCTTACCGAAAGTGATTGGACCGAACGTTTCAAGGGCGTCATGGATGTAATGTCCGAAGCTAAGGAAAAGGGAGTTATTCGCGCGCACGGCTGTTCGTGCCACAGCATCGAGGCGTTGCGAGCGGCAGCGAAGTCCCCGTGGGTGGAAGTTGATCTGGCCCGCATTAATCCCATCGGCTCCCATATGGATGCCGATCCCGAAACCGTGGTCAGCGTGTTGCGCGAGATGAAATCCGCCGGCAAAGCGGTGATCGGGATGAAGATTCTCGGGCAGGGCGATCTCCGCAATCGCCAGTCTGAGGCTCTGCGCTACGCGCTGTCGCTGGGAGTGCTCGACGCCTTTACCATTGGCGCCGAAAGTAGGGCCGAGCAGGAGGATCTGATTCGGCGCGTGGCCGCCGCGTAGGCTTCGAGGGATGACGAAACTTGTTGGATTACTCATCCCCCGTCGGAACGCCATTCTGGAAAAGGAATTTTCTTGTGCTGCCATCGGGAAAGGTCACGATGGTGTCGACGATATCGTTCTTCTTGTCGAAAGTATACTGGTATCGGAAGACCTCGCCGTCTGCCAGACTCTGCTCAGAAACCCTGCTCCGATCGCGGTAAACATTTTGCAGAAGCACTCTGCCTCTGCCATCGAGCACGGCGGTCATAAGATAGTTGTCATAATTCCAATGAAGCAGTGGCGCATACTCGAAGCGATATAGCAGGCGCGAAGCATCGGACACAGTCTCCAGATGTCCAGAGGAGTCGTAAGTATATTTGCGGACATTGCCGGCATCGTCGGACGCTTCGATGATTCGATCCGACGCATCATATCCGAACGCAATCTTGCGGCCCAAGGGAGAAATGATCTGCTGCAAGTTTCGCCGCTGGTCGCGTTTCAACTCAGTGCGATTATTGTCAGCATCATGCATCGCGATGGGAGCGCCTTGCGCGTAGCTCTTCGCGTAGTACGCTTCGGGAAAAAAGAAATGGCGACCGTCGCGGAAGGCAAGAGTCCAGCCATTGCCATTCCATGCAATCTGCGCGCCGTAGAATTCAGATGACGTTTCATCGTGCCCGAAAATAGCGTCAGCATAACCGGTGCCCTTGGAGATTCTGCGAAAATGGATTTGGCGGCCATCCTCCAAATTCAGGTCCATATAGGTATAGGGATGTCTTGTGCCAGTGGGGCAAATGTCATATGGGTGATTCATACCCATGCCGAATGCCCTGACGCAGCAATCCCAGACGCGATAGCTGCGGGTGAGCGCCAGAGGAGTGACATCGGGAATGAAAATGTCAGTCTGGCGAAGCACGAACTCTCCCGAGTGTAGGTCGACTAGAAACTCGTTGACCGGCGAGTCGTGGCGAACGGTCGGCTTGATCCGCAGAATGGAGCTGTTGAACTTGACGTGCTGCGCCTCGGGATCGACCGGCGAGATTACGAGATGCGGATAAGATCCGTCCCACGCGGGAGGTGAATCCGGGAAAGGGAGCATCTCAACCTTTACTGGCTGGGCAGACTGGGCAGGCGGCTTCCGAAAAACAAAACCAGCGGAAAAAGCCAACAAGAGCAGTGCCAGAGCCCACTTCCACAGCGGAGGATGCCAGAAATGTGACCGTCCCATACCGCCATTCTCGCAGGTCGCGCGGGAATCTCTGAATGTTTCCTACCTGCGTGTCGCGCGTGCCACATCGTGTCCGAGCCACCACATTGCGTGTGACGTGCAATTCGCTAACCCTCGTAAAATCAGCGCCGCGGCTCTTGGCCTCCTCCGTGCAGTTTCATTGTCGCTGCTAAGCAGCAGGAGGTGACCAACTGTGACCCGTATTAACCTGTTTCGTGCCACACCAGTTCGCAACACATTAGTACTCAACACGCCAAATCGCCGGACCCCGGCAATCTTGGATTCGATTGCATGGGGAAAAATCAATCTCGGAACAACCGCCAGCCCGCTGGTATTCGCCGCGATCTTGATCGTCTGTTCGTTCGCCGTGGGATGCTCCAGCGAAAAGCCGAAGACCGAGACCGCGAGCAACCAGTCGCCAATTGTCCAGCCGACGCCACCGACTGCAATCAGTACAACCAGCGCGCCGGCCACACCCACAATGCAGCCGGCCGCCAAACCAGTGCATAAGAAGGTTGTACGCAGACCTACGACCGTAACGTATGCGGACAAGGCTACAGGCGTCTCGTTTCAATATCCGCGAAAGTATGTGCTTAAAACCGGGGATGCCGCCGACGAACTGATTTCGTCCGATCCCGTGCCCATGGACTTTGTGCAACCGGGCGGAGGCGCAGTTGTGGCCGTGGCCATTCCGGAGGGGGTATATCCCAAGAGCGATCTAGCTTCGGCATTCTTTGATGTCAGCGTCAACAAGTCGCTCACGGCGGAGCAGTGCGCAGAGTTCTCTGAGGCGAAGGTAACCGAAGGGAAGATCTCTGAGGAGAAGCCCTCTGAAGGGAAGCTCTCTGAAGAGAAGACCAACCCTGCAACGCCGATTGAAACCACGGACCAGAGTGCCAAGCCATCGTCGAAGTTGATGATCGGCGACATGGAGCTGCACTCGATGGAAACGCTTGCCACTAACGGGACGCGCAAGGAAGCCGCGAAGTACTTTCATACCTTTGAGAATGGAAGCTGCTACGAGTTTGCGCTCAAAGTTGCGACCACAGGCGTTGAGACCGATGAGGGCGGCAAGGCCGTGGATCGTGACGAGGTCTTCAAAAGGCTGACGAAAATTCTGGCCACGGTGAGGATTGATCCCGTAAAAAATAGGGAGGCGACCACAAGTGTGCCGGCGGCTGCGCCTTCAACAAACGCTTCGGTAACTCCGGCGCAGTAATTGCTCTAAAAGAGCCGCGCCACAATAGTGGCGCGGCTTCTTATTGAGATCCTAAGATTGACAATCCAGAGCAGAGCTCAGCCGCTAAAGGCACCCGTCCAGACGGCGTTGATGGCACGACTGAAGTCGTGCTCTTCCCCATCTGATTGGGATTGCATCTAGCCACGCAATTCGCGCACGATTGTGGCGATGTCGTTTTCCTGGAAGAGTCGGATGGCGGCGATGCCGGCCGCGCCGGCGCGCAGGCAGGGCTCGGCATTTTGCAGAGTCACTCCTCCTAACGCGAGTACAGGGATTTCTGCTCGGCAGGCTTCACGAAGGGCATCCAAGCCGGCGGGGATGGTTGCTGGAGAGTCTTTTTTTTCGAAGATTTTTTTTTCGAAGACAGGGGCGAAGACGGCAAAGGTGGCGTGGTTGGCAGCGGCTTGGAATACTTCTTGTGGGGAGTGACAGGAGACTGCGATCAGTGGGTCATGTGGTGAGAGGTCTCGGGCAGAGCCTGCCCTGAGCATGTCGAAGGGAACGCCCGCACCGCACTTCCATGCGGCTCGAACTTCTTCGGGGGAGACGCCGCCGGCGGGGAGATGAACTCCATTTGCGGCGACGGCCATAGCGACGTCGGTGCGAGAGTTGATGAGGAGAGCTGTTCCTCGTTCTTTCCCTCGCTCTTTTCTTCGTTCTGGGTTCTCGGTTCTCAGTGGGTTGATGATGCTCATTGCTTCCCGGGCCAGCGATTCGAGGTCGCGGGCGGGCAGGTCTTTTTCGCGGAGCTGGACGTAATCGACACCGTGGCTTGCCGCTTCGGCGATTTTGTCGAGGAGACGCAGGTGGCGCGTGCGCTCGTCGCCGGTGAAGGCGGCGCGGTCCGTGATGTAGTAGAGAAGGGGGCTATCAACCATCAGATTGTCAGCTCGACAACCGGGCTATGCCCGGTCGGACAGCCGAGGGCGGCTGTCCCCACTTAAACACTCTTAGGATTTGCTATGGCCTCGTCTTCGCGATCTCGGGGAGGACTTCCTGCTCTTTCTCTTTTTTCGGTTGGCCGCCCAGGTGGTATTCCGTGAGACCGTCGCGGAGAAAAGCGAAGGCATCTTCCGGCGTATCTACAAACTTAAACAAATTGAGATCCTCTGGAGCAACGGTGCCTGCGTCCACGAACGCCTGAAAGTTCATGATGCGGTGCCAGTATTCGCTTCCATAGATGACGACAAGAATTTTCTTGGCGAGTTTATCGGTCTGAGCGAGGGTGAGGATTTCGAACAGTTCGTCGATGGTGCCGAAGCCGCCGGGAAAAATCACCAGGGCCTTCGCCAGATAAGCAAACCAGAACTTGCGCATGAAAAAGTAATGAAACTCGAAGTTGAGCGCAGGCGTGATGTAGGAGTTGGGATTCTGTTCGAAGGGCAGATTGATGTTGAGGCCGATGCTCTTGCCTCCGGCTTCGTGAGCGCCGAGGTTGGCGGCTTCCATGATGCCGGGCCCACCCCCAGTGGTGACAACGAAGCGGCGGCGGCGGGCGGGAATCTGAATCGACCATTCCGTGAGAAGAAAAGCCAGGCGGCGAGCGTCTTCGTAGTAACGGGCCATGTCAACAGCGGCCAGGGCGCGCTTTCGATCTTTTTCCTGTTGTGTGGTAGAGGCATTCGCGTGGTTTTTTTCCACCGCGGTTAGATGTTTTCTGGCGGCAGCGCTTCCCTGAAATCGGGCTGATCCGAAAAAGACGACCGTGTCCTGAATCTGTTCCCGCCGAAATCTGGCCAGCGGTTCCTGGTACTCAGCCAGAATGCGGAGGATGCGTCCGTCGGGACTGTTGATGAAGGGTGGGTTCTCGTACGCCAGGGGAGCGGGTTTCAATTTTTCAGACATGAGGTCGGTCTCGTTAAGACTAAAGATGTGAACACGCGGGCTCCTGATCTCAGGGTTCAGAATATCGAAGATGGGGCCGCAGCGGGACGGAATCGTCAGTCACGCCGACTACGTCTTAAGAAGCCTCCGCCAAAGCTTGAATTCGATCCCGCACTCGCTGCAGTCCTTCCTGCAATGTCGACAATTGGCGGACATTGCCCAGAGCGATTCTTAATCCATTAGTTTTTACGCTTGCGGTAGCTCGATAAACATCGGATGAACTCACCAAAACCCCGTCCGCCTTCAGCTGGTCCGCGACCACCTTGGCTGGTTTATTTTCCGGCAGGTCAATCCATAGATGGTAAGACGTAGGATGGCCTTGCACATGAAGCCCCTCGAGAATCGCGCGGGCCACCTTCTGCGTGCGTGCTGCTTCATCGCGCTTTGCCGCAAGCAGACCCGTCAATGCTCCACTCCGAATTAACCGTGTAGCTATCTCGGCAAAGATTGCCGGAGCTCCGCTGGAAGTTATGTGGATCATCGTCGTCAACTGCTCTGCGTATGGTTCGGGGAAACTTAGGAACGCAAGCTTCATCGCCGGCGCAAATGGCTTCGTGAAACTCCAAACGGAGAAGCTGCGATCGGGTGCCAGCATCGCAAAGCTCGGCGGCGGATTCGCTTCCAAGAAACCGTACGCATCATCGTCCAAAATCAGCAGATCGTGCTTTCGAGCCACCTCGCAAATCTCCTGTCGCCGAGTTTCAGGCATCACAGTCCCCATCGGATTGTGGACCGTCGGCATCAGGTACACCGCTTTCAGGCCATGGGCTTCCACTGCATGCGCGAGAGCGCTGGGCTTCATGCCCTGCTCGTCACCCGCACAAGGCCGCAATTCAATTCCCAGACTAGCCGCTTGTGTTTTGAAATTGCCATACGTCAGCGGATCAACTGCAATCCCATGTCCCCTCAAGCCGAGGGCCAGCAATGAAACGAAAACCGCGTGGTGCCCGCCCATACACAGCAGCACACGCTCTTTTGCTACTACATGCCCATCGCGGCTGAGCCAGTCCGCCGCTGTCCGACGATGCTCATCGTGTCCTCCATAAGGCGGCAGTTCCAATGCTTGCCTTGGTTCGGCTGCGATGGCCTCACGGAGCAAACCGGCGAACAGTTCTTGCTGTCCGGACAGAATTGGATAATTCAATTGAAGGTCTATCAATGGAACGTCTCCGCCGTCGATGGGGCTAATTGTGTTCGTGGTAGTGCAGGGCTTCCCAGAAGCCGATCCAGATGTCGAGCAATCCCAGGCCGCTGCACAGTCCGCGAAAGAAACCGGTGGAGATAAAAGTTCGAAGCCAGGGGAACAAGAGCAGAAGATAGTTGTCTGTCCATTCGGGCGTCCAGGGCAGAATCACGAGTAGAACGCCGGCGACGGCGCTAACCAGTACGAAAAGAAAAACCGAAATGCGGTGCATCCAGAGCTGTACCCCGCTGTGTGGCTGCGGCTGCGTGCTGGGAGGTGGAGAATCGAGGAGCGCGGTGCGGTTATTTGCCTCCGTCGAGGAGGGCTGAGAAGGCGTAGCGGCTCCTCTTTCAACGGGCAAGTTTGGATCAGTGGTCACTGGGCGCTCCGCGGCTGGGGGCGGGTTCCTGCCCAGGCCAGCGCTACCGGCAGCGCAAGCAAGAACCAAGATCCCTTGCTTCGCTCGGTATGACAGCGGTATCCGTCCGGATCACACGTGTATTTTTGGAAGAAAAAATTAGGGACAGAGCCCATCGGGCTATTTTACGACTTCAGGGGCTTAATGCGCTCGGCAACGTCGCGATAATCGATGTTACGGCCGTAAACTTCCATGAAGTGTTTGAGGGCGGAAGGTTTGTCGCCGGAGGTTTCGTAGGCGGCGGCGAGTTCATAGTGAAGAGCGGTGCGAGTATCTTCGTCGACGCCCGGGGCCGTGAGAGCCTTGTCATACCAGCGAATCGCGGCCTGGGGCACGCCTTTGTCGAGGAAGCACTGCGCCAGCCAGGTATAAGTTTGCATGACTTGCGGGAAAGGATGCCCACGATCAACGGCCTGGCAGGTCTTCTGCAACTCGCCAATGGCTTCGTCGAGCAGGCCCATCTCGCGGAAAGCGATGCCAAGATTGTAATGGGTTTCAGGATCTTCCTCGGTGGTGGACGCGCCAACTTCGAGATCGTGTTTGAGCTCACCGAACATTTCGGCGAGATCCACGCCAGCATCTTCTCCAAAGGGAGAAGCCTTTGCCGCGGCTGCTGCGCCGGGAATCAGTGCAGAAGTTTGTGCCTTGATCGCCTGCGCGGAAACTGCGGAGGCGCCTGAGGATGCTGCGGCAGCTGCGGCACTGGCAGCGGGAGCGGTGACGGGCGGAGCAGGCGCGGGTGCAGGCACAGGCCAGCGCTGCGTGGGAACCGGAGTGACCGGTGTTTCGATGTCGGCGACTGCGTGAGTTTCCGCTGCGGGCTCTGCCTCGGGAACTGGAGCTCCTTTTAGGAAGTCGTCCCCGAGAGACTCTTCGAGATCCGCTACAAACTCGCCCATCGCTGCCGGTTCAGAGACACCAAATGTAGTAGGTTCGGCGTTCCCGACGGGCTCAAGTTCGGGTTCACGGTGCTCAGGTCGCGGTGTTTCGGACGAAGCGTGCTCAATGTCAGGCTCGGCTTCATGCGGAACCGCCCCTGGAAGAAACTCCGCACCCAGAGAAGATTCGAGATCGGAAACGAACTCCTGAAGAACACCCGCAGTCGGCTTAAGTGGAACTGCGCTCTCCGGAGGCGCGCTCACGGCTGGCTCGCTTACGGAAGGTTGGACTGCAGTCTCCTCGGCGTGCAACTCGATCGGAGCACGAGGCTCTGCTACCGGAGCCTGCGGCTCGAGAGAAACATGTTCGATGACTGCCGGAGCTTCTGGAGACTCCGCAGCTTCTGAAGACTCCGGAATTTCGTCGACAGCGAATTCAGTGGCAGGCTCGTCGATCGCGAATTCGGAGATGGATTCGACGGTCGATACTTCTTCCGCTGCAGGTGTGTGCTGCGACGCGGTTTGAATTTCAGTTTCGATCGCCGACAAGATGGCTTCGTCGCCAGTAACTGTCTGAAGCTTCTCGAAGGCTGAGGAGGCCTGCTCGGGCATGCCGTGATCGAGATAGAAGCGGATCTCTTCGATCGTCTCGTTGGTTTTTTCCCGGTCGAACTCTTTTCCGCCATTGCCTTGGCCGATCCCGGCAGGAACATCGTGATCTCCGACGGCATCGGTGATCTCGATTCCCGCGGCTTCGGCGGGCTGAGTGTCGGTTTCAATGGTGATGGAATCATCCCACTCCGAGGAGAGATCGATCTCTGCGACCTCAGGGGTAGATTCCTCGATGGGCGTGGCTTGGGGCTCATGCTCCCCTGGATCGGCAACAATGGCGAATTCCGTCTCTTCCGAAGACTCCGGTTCTTGCACAGATTCGGGCGCAGCCGCTGGCCACCGAGTAGGGGCCTTCGCCGGAATTGAAATTTTTTCCGGAATTTCGTCTGCAATAGAAGCCACGTGGTCGACGACAACAGCGTCAGTGACAATGCCAGCGGATGATCGGTCTTGGTAGCGATCCGCGAGTTCGCCGTAGCGGGTAGCCTCCTCGGGGTATCCCGCTTCAGAATAGATGCTTTGTAAAGTGCGGCAGCAGACGCCAGCCTCGGCGAAGCGAGCTGCGCGAGTGTGCAGCGCAGCCAGACGCTGATTCAGCCGGAGATCGCTGGGAGCCTGCGGCAGGGCGGCCATCAGCGGCCCCAAAGCCTTGGCGGGCATGTTGTAGGAAATGAAAAGTTCGGCGTCTGTGAGCGCCGAGCGAACCGAGAGAGCGACCGTATCGGAATAATGCTGGTGTATCGATGGAGAAGTTGCTTCCAGTTCATCGACGATCACGGCCGCTTCTTCAGCCGAAATGAGCTTCGTGGCCGAAGGCCCGCCCAGCTGGCTTACCACCTGCTGATAATGGTTCATGTGCAGGGGATTGCCAGGCTCCATAGTCGCGAGCTTTTGATAGAGATCGCGAGCGCGGGGCAGATCGCCGGACTGAACCGAAGCGTGAGCCAGCAACTCGAGAACTTCGGCGATGTGAGTGTTCTCGCCGGCTTTTTGAAAAAGATCGAGAAGCTTCTCGAGCGAAGCCGGGTTGTCACGCACAAATCCGATGATGGAATGCAAATTTTTCAGGACCTTCCCGGAGTCTTCGGCGAGCAGACGATCGGCGTGCTGGTCGTAGACTTGGAGAGCGTTCTCGTACTGGCCGGCCTGCATAAGGGCGTCGGCGAGAGTGGAGATAGCGGTGAGGTCGTTATGAACGGTGTGCAGTTTTGTGGCGAGCGTACCGGCATCCGAAAGACGGCCGGTCTTTAAATACGCTTTGAGCAGATCGCGAAGGCCATCGGGATTGGAATCGAGATCAGGAACCTTCTGCAGCGATTCGATGGCAGCTTCGGCATCGCCGGCTTCGAGCAGATTCCGTCCCTGCATGAGCAGCGCGTAACTGTTGCCGGGATCAAGCGTAAGCATGCGCTGCAGAACTTCTTCGGCGCCACTCAACGAACCTTTGGCGCGCAAGGTCTCAGCCGCGGCGGAGAAAATCTGCCAGGCATCATTTTTCTTGTTGAGGCGAATGTAAACTTCCGCCAGGCGGATGCGCATGGCGGTATTTTCCGGATCCATTTCCAGAATCTTCTGGAAGATGCGAACCGCATTATCCAGTTCGCCGGATTTCAGAAATTCTTCCGCGACCTGCAGATACTGGGCGCGGGCATCGTTGAAAAGTCCCTGTTGGGTATAGAGTTCGGCCAGCTTCAGCACGCTCTCGAGCGAAGGCTTGAGCTTGCTGATCTTCTTGTACATGGCGATGGCTTTGACCGTGAAACCCTGATTGGCATAAGCATCGCCGACAGCCTTGAAGCATTCGGTGGCTTTATCGACCTCGCCGAGGCGGGAGTAGAGGTCGCCGACGGTGTTGGTGACTGTGAGATCCTTGGGGTCGGCCTTAAGGATCTTTTCGTACTCAGCAATGGCATTCTGCGTCTTGCCCTGCTGGATATACTTCTCCGCAGCGCTGAGAACTTTTTGTTTGTTGAACCCGAAACCGAACGCCATAAGAGTGCGGACTCCAGACCCTGGTCTTACCAAAACGTCTTGCAAAAACGTCTTACCAAAAACATCTGCAACTGAAAACCTGATGACGACTCCCCGGAGTGTCTCTCTAGGATACCGTCACGTGGCCAAACTCCTCTTTCAAGATGGCCGTTCGGACAAGGGTAATTGTACGGCTGGATCGGTCGAATCGCATGGTTACCAAGGGTTACCAAAAGGGAGTGTACGAACGGGTTACCAAGGGAATCAGCGGTGGACCCAGCGGGTCTACGGCCTCTCTAGTACAAAAGCGCTATGTGGCGACGGTGGTGGCAGAATGTAATCTTCCGGCTGCGCTTTGAAAGGGCGCGACTTTAGTCGCGCCGCCAGATGCAGTTTTTATGGAATCTTATGGCGCGGCTCGAAGCCGCGCCGCGCCCTTTCAAAACGGAGCTGTATGCCAGATGAAGGGGAATCACGCTTATGACTTGGATTCGAACCGTCCCGATGTCAGAGGCCGACGAGAAACTGCGCCAGGCGATCGAAGGTCAACGCTCGCTGTATCCCAAGGAATATGCCGAACCTGTGCATCCCGATGAGTCGGGAGGATCGTCGATTGTGGGGTCGCACACCCTGATTCCCGAGGCGCTCTATCATTCGTTCGCAACGTTTGGGGCTTTGATGTCGCCGGAGTTGCCGTTGAGCCGGCGACAGCAGGAAATGATCACCACCATGGTCTCGGTGACCAACCGGTGTGTGTATTGAATCGAGTCGCACGCAGAGTTTCTGCGTAGGGTCACGCTAGACCGCGAATTGGTTGAGGCGCTGGAGAAGGACTACACGACCGCGCCCATCACGCAGCAGGAGCGCGTGATGCTGGACTATGTGGTGAAGTTGACCAAGGACGCGACCAAGGTTTGGAAGGATGATATCGAGGGGCTGCGGGCGGTGGGGTTTGATGATCGCGGGATATTGCAGATCACTTTGATTGCATCGTGGTTTAACTATATTAATCGGGTGGCGGATGCGTTGGGGGTGGGAAGAGAGCAGGCAGAAAGCAACGAACGGGGCTGATAGGGTAGTCGCCCGTCCTGCCTTGAGATTCGGGATCTAGTCCTCAAGAAAGCGTTCTACTTCGGTGGATGGCCTGGAACCGAATAATAGATAATCGCGGCATAAGATTGGAATAATGGAGCGAGTATGCCGCTTAGGAAGCTTCTTGCCCTGCTGCTTTGCGGACTGGCAGCAATTGGAGCGGTCTACGGTGCACTCTTAGTTCACCGGGGATTCAGCGCTCGCGATGAACCGTCTTGGCCCGAGCGCGTCATCGCCCGAGCGGTCCGCAATCTGGCGATTCCCAGACACGCGGCCAGGGAGGCAAATCCATGGACAGCCACGCCCGATAATCCGAAAGAAGCACGGGAAATTTTTATGGCTCCCTGCGCCCGAAGGTCATCACCCAGGATTCTTGATCACGGTAGAGGTCTGGAGTTCGAGACTCCTCGTGCCTACGATTTCTTTCAATCACTTACCTTCTCTCATCTCGCTCCGCGTGGACAGGAGAACGGCTGACGCTCTGCAGCGATCCTTCTAGAGACCTATCTCCGGAGGGCAAATCGATGCTCCGGTTTGCGAGTCGATGGGAGGAACGCGATCAGTCTCTTTCACCCTTTTATCCGAGCTTCGACTGGTGCGAGGAATCAAATCTCGTCCGACCACGTCAGCGCCCACTGGCTTGCTACCGACTGCCAGGTCTGTGAAATTCGATCTGGAAGATATTTGTGTTTTTCCTTGCCCTTCGTTTTTGGCCTCGCTTTTTGAGAAAATTCTCGCTGTGATTAACATTCCCGTAAGCGTGATGGTCAACAGTGCGAATTGTCGCCATCCATTCAGCATTGACGCATTGCCCATTAGAGTGAGACCTGCGAAGCAAAATAGAAGATGTACGCAAAAGACTTGCAGCGAAGATTGTCCCAACAGCACCAGAGGCCTTACGGCTGCCGTTTTCGTGATCGGTTGCGAAAGGATTAGCAACGCTGCCACTGCCGCGAAATCGAGCATCCTGATCGGCCCGAGGTGCCACTTGTCGAAGAGAAACTCCAATGCGCCCAGTTCTAAACCGTGCGCCACTATTCGCCGCATGATGAAGCAAAAAACGGCGATCACGACGGCCGGAACAGCCGCTCGCCTGGCCCAGGTTTCAATCGGCAGGCTTTCCTGGGCCCAACGCACTCCCAGCCACACACCCACAAACCAGAGAAATTGCCAGGCCCAGAGGTCGAATGAACCCATCTCGTTCAAGGGAATCCGCGTAGGAATGTTCCGCATCATGAATGTATGTTCAGCGCTGCGAAAACCGAACTGAGCGAGCACCCAGAAAAAGAAAGATGTCCACAAGATCGGTTTCCATCCAATGCTCCTCGCCAGCGGAATTGCAATTGACGTGAACACCAGAAAAATGATGTACATCGGCAGGATGTCGAGCAACGGTGGCCGATAAATCAGGAGCGCAGCTTCCGTCACCGCTTGCCTGGCCCCAGTCATGAAGTAAAAATCCAAGAGGTTGTGAAGCCCTGGCCGATCGCCATGGGAAGCAATGGGCACCGCGACTAAGAACGCAAAAGCCAGCAAGAGCAAATGGTAGCCATACAAGCGCAACGTGCGCGCCCACAACTTTCGCGTCATCGCTGGATAGCCGTCGCGCTCTAAGATACGGAAGTAAATCCGTCCAGTGAACAGCGCCGAGAGAAAAATGAAACCCTCCGCCGCTCCCACAAAACCAAAAGGTTGATTTACCCACGCACTCGCAGCCGTGGGCAAATGCGTGAGAGCGATCCACACAAGCATCACTCCGCGCACCGCATCCAGTTCTAATCGGCGTCCCGTGCTCACACCAATTAGACGCCATTTAACAGCCAACGGTCACTCGAATTCGACGCCGAATACAAAAGCCCACGCGACTTTACGCAAAATTACATGCTAAATTTAGCGTCGGAGGAATTGAGTGGCCGTTTTTTTGAAAGCGTTGTTTTTATGCCTATTGATCCCGCACCCGGCTCACGCAAAAAAGCATGAAACCGGGTTCATCGATCGCACGACTACCATCCAAACGACAAGTTACAGATACCAGGTATTCGTTCCGGAAGATTGGACGCCTCACCGAAAGTGGCCAGTGATTCTTGCTCTTCATGGCGCTGGCGAGCGCGGCAACGACGGCTTGCTGCAGACCGACGTGGGCATCGGCACCGCTATCCGCTTAAATCGTAGCGCGATCGAGGCAATCGTGGTCATGCCGCAATGCCCAAAAAATCTTTGGTGGATACTGCCACCCATGGACGACCTGGCAATGAAAACACTGGCAGAAGCGACCAGGGAATTCCACGGGGATACTCATCGCACCTATCTTACCGGCTTGTCCATGGGAGGCTACGGCGCATGGCATCTTGCTCAGAAGCATCCTGGAACGTTCGCAGCTCTTGTGGTGATCTGCGGAGGTATTCGCCCGCCTGTAGCGGCACAAAACGCCTACCCCGATCTTGCAAAAGTCACACCACCTGATTCGCCCCGAGCGTATTTGGCCGCAGCTGAGCGAGTCGGCAAAACCCCAGTCTGGATCTTTCACGGTGCCGACGACCATATTGTTCCGGTCACCGAATCTCAACGGATGGCCGAAGCCATGAAACAGATCGGGGCGGAAGTGCACTACACGGAATATCCAGACGTCGGACACGCCTGCTGGAACAAAGCCTACGACGAACCCAAGCTATTTCCATGGCTCTTCTCTAAGTCTCTGCCGGATTAGTGTTCACCCGAGAACTATGCCTCCGAAACCTGAACCAGCAACGGGAAGGGTGCTGCCACAATTGCAGAGATGGCCGCGTCCCCATGTCCCACGAATCGCAATCAAGACTCAAGGAAGAATCCTCTTCATTAATCCTGGCGATGTGATTGCGGTTCAAGCTGAAGGCAATTACGTCTTGCTGCAGCGGGAGTCCGGCTCCTACTTGTTGCGCGAATCGATCTCGACTGTGGCGGAAAAGCTCAGGCCTTACGGATATATACGGATCCATCGATCTGTACTGGTGAACACTGCGTTTGTAGAAGAGATCAAGCCTTACCCGACTGGAGAATACGGTCTTCGAGTCAAGGGTGGCAAAGAATATGTCGTCAGTCGCACCTACAAAAAGAATCTAAAGTTGCTCGCGGATTTCTGGATCGGCGCGCCGCTCCCCGAGTAGAGCGCAGCTCGGCCAATGCGAAACCTCGTCGCAGTCGTTCGTGAACATCCGGAATTTGGGAGATTAAATACGATTGTGGTCTGCTAACAAAAGATCGCAGCGGTGTAACAAACACAAGGGGCGAGACGCAGTATTGACGCTGCGAAGATAACTAGAGTCACTCCACAAAATAATATCCTTACCTCCGAGGCCTCTGGCGTAAGTCCCTACAACATCTGCAGATAAGAGTTGGCCCACACATTGCAAGGAATGTCGCCAACCGGTGCGGGCCCCCCCGGATTAATCACAGAGCTGTGCTCTGTGATGACATCGATCTGGAAAATGAGAAAGGTAAACCGATGATCCCGATTTTAGAATGTCGCAGAAATGTGGCAACGCGTTTCATCGCCCACGCACTGTTGATGCTCGTTCTTCTGTGGTCCGCGTTAATAGCGGCACAGACCACAATCTCTACGGGCAGCATTCAAGGGGTCATCACGGATGCATCAGGCGCGGTCGTCGCAGGAGCGAAGGTCACGATCACCGACAAATCGACTGGGCAGGTGATTGCGATAACGTCAACCTCATCGGGAACGTATAGCTCTGGAGCTTTGACGCCCGGTGATTACGATGTCCGAGTCGAGGCGAAGGGTTTCAAAACTTCGGACGCAACTATTTCAGCTCAGGTGGGCGTTACTACGTCGGGCAACTTCAGGCTGCAGGTGGGCGAAGCGGGCCAGGTGATCGAGGTGCAGGCGGGCGAGTTGCAAGTGAATACCGAACAGGCAACGGTGCAAGGGGTGATCAGTACTGAACAGATTGAGAATTTGCCAATCAACGGAAGAAACTTCCTCGACTTGGCGCAGTTGGAACCGGGAGTCCAAATTCAGGATGGCGGCAACTTCGATCCCACGAAGAAAGGATTTTCTTCGATTTCCATCGGCGGCCGGTTTGGGCGCACGGCACGCATCGAGGTCGATGGAGTCGATACCAGCGATGAAACGGTGGGAACGGTCACGCAAGACATTCCTCAAGGCGCGATCCAGGAATTTTCGATCGGGGAATCGATGTTGGATTTGTCCACTGAGCTGACGTCATCCGGTTCGGTCAACGTGGTAACGAAGTCTGGCACCAATTCCTACCACGGACAGGGCTATTACGCTTTTCGTGATCAGTCGCTCGATTCCAATCTTCCAGGAGCTTCGGACACACCTTTTCAGAGAAATCAATTCGGCGGCAACTTCGGCGGTGCATTCATCAAGAACAAACTGTTCTTCTTCGTCGACGCGGAGCGGACCAAACAAGATTTTCATCAACCAGTTCTGGCAGGCCCTCCGCTGGAGGCTGAGTCAGGATCTTTTTTAGCTCCATTTCGTGAAGCAGAGGGCATCGCGAAATTGGATTACCAGATCAGCAAGAACTACAAGCTGTTTTACCGCTTCTCCTACGATCAGAATAGCGATACTTCGCCCTTCGAGCCTACTGCTTTCCAGCCGCTGGATAACACTACCCACACGCGCGATCATGTAATCGGCCTCGACTTCATGACCGGAAGTTTTACCCACAGCGTTCGCGTCGGGTACATGAAATTCTTCAATCACATTTCCAGTGGGACGACGGCGTCGACTCCTTTCAATCCCACGTCACCGGTCGAGCTGGCCATCGGACCTGACTTGCCCTGTCTTAATACGTCGGGAGTCGTTCCCGATGTGTTCTGTTCAGGTCAGGGGTTTTTAGCTCCGCAGTCCACGCCACAGTCTGATCATCAGGTGAAGTATGACGGGGGAAAGGCGATTGGCACGCACATCCTGCGCTACGGCGGCGGGCTTAACCATCTGCAGGGTGGAGGGTTCGCAGGATTTCTCGCCGATGGTCCGGCGGTGAACGCCAGCGCCTCGGCTTGCACGGGCATCTGCCTGACCTTGCCTGGCGGAGCATCGAACGCGTTGAATTATCCCGCGCAGAATGTGCTCCTGGGCAACGGGCAAGGATACGAAACAGAAAAATCTTCGTTTGGTTTTCCATTCGGGGGCTTAGGACCTGATAATCGCATTTCTTTCTACGTCGGTGACTCCTGGAAGATCAGACCGAATTTGACTGTGACTTACGGGCTGCGTTACGTGCGTGACACCGGCAGAACGGACAGCGATCTGGCGCCGATTCCGGCGCTCGCCGCTTACAACAATCAGTTCTACTCCGGATTACAGGATCGGGTAAACGAACCGAACAAAAATTTCGCTCCGCAGCTTGGATTGGCATGGGACCCGGCCAGTAACGGAAAGACGGTACTGCGGGGTGGAATTGGTTTGTTCTACGAGAACGCAATCTGGAATAACGTTCTTTTCGATCGGCCCGGACGCCTGCAAAAGGGCAGTTTTCTGAATCTGCAACCCGCCTGCTTAGGTGGTTCGCCACAGAAGTTGCCTTTCACCACATCTATCAATCTTGCTGACGTCTGCGGCGCGCCGATCGGGCAGGTTCAATCCCAGCTTGCGACACTCGAGTCCGAGTTTCAGGCCACAGCGGGCGGAGCCACCCTTGGGCCGAATCCTACATACATCGGCACTACGAGTGACACCGGGCCAAACGGCGACGGCATCAACCTGTTCGCTCCTGACTACAAGACACCGCGTTCGGTGCAAATGAATTTCGGAATCCAGCGCGAGCTTCGCCGGGGCATGGTGCTTACTGCCGATTATCTCCGTAACATCTCCACTCATACTCTATTGATTGTGGATACGAATCACGTGGGCGATGCCCGCTTCCTGAACATGACGGCAGCCACGACAGCTATCGCCACGACGCTGAAGAACTGCGGGGTTTCCTCGATAAGCGCTGCGACCGTGCTCTGCCCGAACAGCCCCGTCACGCTTCAGGCGGGCACACCCTACACTCCGCGCCCGGCTACCATCGTAGATTTTGCGACGAACGGGCTGGATTCTGGTTATGAGCTCTGCGGCGGACAGGCATGTCCGAATGCAGCTTTCGGTGGCGTAAACAATGGCGCAACCGGTGGAAATCAGATGCTGTTCCCGATCGGACGATCGGTTCTGAACGCGCTGCAGCTTTCCTTGAAGGAAGATCTGCACAATCCCGTTAAGGGAGTTCCCTACCTGAACCTGCAAGTGTCGTATCAGCTTTCGAGATATGAATCGAGTGCATCCGACAGCGACTTCATCAACAGCGCATGGGACTACGCCGATCCCAATAAATTCTTCGGCCCGAACGGGCTCGACCGCACTCACCAGTTGTCCTTTGGCGGCATCATGGACCTGCCGCAACATTTCCAAGCCAGCGTGATCGGGCACTTCTATAGCGCGCTGCCAACCACCATGACGCTCGCTCCCACCGGATTGCCAGGCGGTATGTTTGTTACGGCGGCCTATGGGGACGGCACCGGCGATGGCTACGCTGCCAACGGAGCGAATGGCACGAGCGGATCCATTCTTCCGGGAACAAACCTGGGTTCGTTCGGGCGCGGCGTTAACGGATCTAACATCAACAACGCGATCAACAACTACAACCAGAATTTCGCGGGCAAGCCTACTCCCGCCGGTGATGCGCTCATCAGCGCCGGATTGTTTAACCAAGCCCAACTGACTCAACTCGGGGCGGTTATGCCGATGGTTAACCTGGCGCCCCCCAATGAAGCGAACAACGGCTGGCTGCGGGATCTCGACATTAGCTTCAACTGGACGTACAAGGTTAAAGAGAGGGTGCAGTTGCAGCCGGGCGTCAGTTTCTTCAACGTGATGAACTTCGCTAACTTCGATCCACCCAAGAACACCATCAACGGAGTACTCAGCACGGTTGGTCAAACACCCATATCCGGATTCGTGAATGGAACCGCGGGACTACAGCCGAACAATCTACGAGTCGGCCTGGGTTCAGGAGTCTTCGGGCTAGGCGCACCGCGAGTGCTCGAGTTCAAGCTGGCACTGAGCTTCTAACAGGGGCACAGCGAGGACTGAGTTGAACCAACTGAGTTGAAGCAGAAGATTGCCTTGCAAGCGCGGGAGTTTACTCGACAAAAAAACCGTTCGTGCCAATCCACGACTCGGCGAGGAGCTGCAGATTCTTCTTATAAGTGCGCGTTACCCTGTACCTCCCGCCGCCTTTAACGAGGAGGATATATTCTCCCGTGGACCACGGTTGAAGTTCTACAACGAACGCTGAATTCACCAGTACGGATCGATGAATGCGGACAAAGCCGTGGGGAATAAGCTTTTCCTCAATGTTTGAAATGGATTCCCGAAGCATGTGCGAGCACAGCGTGTGCCGCAGCAGCACGTAATTTCCCTTGGCCTCGACGGTGATAATGTCCGCTGGATCGATCAGGAGAATCCTTCCCTTGGTTTTGATCGCAATCCGCACGCACATTTGCCGTGCCAGCATCTGAACCAGAGGCGGGGTCGCGATGAGGCCGGCGTCCACAGGACCACGATTCGCAGGAGCCTGTAGAGGCTCGCTCACCGAACTTACGAGAGTGTCGATGGACTGGTCGGCCACATGTGCGTTGACGAATTGCAATCGAGTTCCCCTTAAAACGTCATCGTCGCGCCGATGCACCTTGGAAGCCTTGCGTCAGCCCCGAGTTGCCAATATTCATCAATATAAATCGCCCACCGAAATAGGTTAGACGTTAGCGGGCGCCGTTCGTTAGCTGAGCAGATGATCCAACTTCGTCCGCCAGAATGGCTCGCTGCCAACGCCGTTCGTTACCTATCTCGATACAGCGAGCCTGTCCTCGTTCAATGAGCGTATTCAGTTCATCCGCGACATCCGCTAGCGCCAAATGCGCGTTCGTAAACGTGAATGAACCACGTCGTACGATCCGCGAATAGATTTCTTTCTCCGACATGAATGCCAAATTTTCCAGCAAGGCGATTCGACATGCGCGATTCAACGTTGGATTCTGGTCGCACGGCCTACTTCTTAAAAGCTGGCGACAAGAGTCTGTGAGTCCGGGCTGTGCACGGCGTCTGCCCGGTGGCTCGGAGAATCGCACACTGGGCAATTGTTGGTCGACGACCTCGGTGCCGAAAAGCTCAGCGAGTCCAGTAATAGTCTGTTTGATCGCCACAATTCGTTCTGAGAGTCTATTTTTTCTCAGATTGAGTGCGCGCAATTCCATTTCAATGAAGCCGACGGTATGCTGCAGTCCCTCGGCTGGGGGCGGTTCTCCCGGACACCAGGAGGAGTCAATCGTGGAGCGCGAAATGGTACTGTGCAATACCACGGTTAATTCGCGTATGAATCCAACCGATTGTTACCATGCATCGCCGTCTGATGCGACTTGAATGTGACGAGCAGTTACAAAATCGCGTTAGGTACACGTGGGGGATTGACTAAATCGGTCGGCACATCTCGATGGAATGCGACGAAATAATTTTGGCTTAGTTCCTCGAATCAATTCGGCGATCAATCCGGCGAGCATTGTCCACCGGTTTTTGTTGACCGGACAATCATGGAAGGAAATTAACGAAGAAGTGCGAAACTTGAAACACACATCCAACAGGTGGCATTGTCAACCGCCAACGACTGCTCTGCTCCCGTTTCTCATACACATATTGATGGAGTTTTTCTCTTTCTTGTAGAAGCCTGCCGAGTTTCATTCGAAACCTGAGAGTGCTTCTGGTCCGATCCCGTATTTCTGGCTCTCCTCTTTGTAGGGTCGTCCTTTGCTTTTGAAATCCCGTCACTTTACTTCAGCAGTGATCGCGGATTGGTGCCGAAACTGCCTACCAGTTGAGTGTGGGATTTGTATTGGGCCGCAGTCCCGTCGTGTTCAGGTCGAAACCTTCAGGAGGTGTATTGTGCAACGCCGATTCCGTGCTCGCGCTTTCTCATATTTAGTGATCGCCACGCTTGTTCTAGGGTCCACGTTCGCCCTTGCTCAGGGAATCGTCACGGGCTCCATCTCAGCGACGGTGGAGGATCCGCAGGGTGCGGTGGTGCCTGGAGCCAACGTACGCGCTACGCAAAAGGAAACTAACCGTGTGTTTACGACCACGAGTTCCAATAGCGGCGTCATCCAGCTCCCGTCATTGCCTCCGGGTACCTACAGCGTAATGGTCCAGTCGACTGGTTTCAGCACCTATAACGCGCAGGATGTCATCGTTGAAGTAGGCAAGGATAGCGCCCTTGGCTCCGTGAGACTGAGAGTGGGGAACACCGCGGAGATCGTGGAAGTGGAAGGCTCGGCTCCGTTGGTCGAGAGCACAACCGATCAACTCTCGGAAACTTTCGAAAACAAGGAAGTGGCTAGCGTGCCGCTTGGTAACACCTACGACTCGTTCGTGCTGTTCACTCCCGGTGTGGTCACGGCTGGCAGCGGAGGGTTCAGCAACAATAACGGTGCGGAACTTTCGATCAATGGCCAACGCGCCCGCTCGAACAACTATCAGCTGGACGGACAAAATAACAACGACAACACCATCGGCGGGCCGTCGATCTTCTTTGGCAATCAGGACAATATCGCGGAGTTGCAGGTGGTGACCAACTTCGACGCCGAATACGGGCGCAACATGGGCGGCGTTGTGAACTACATCACCAAGGGGGGGACCAACGACTTCCACGGTACTGGCTTCGAATTTTGGCAGGGGGATCATTTCGACTCCCTGCAGAACCAGGAGAAGTCCCCTATCTTCGGTTTCTGCCCGCCGGGAGTAAGTCCTTCGACGGGCTGCGCGCAACCAGTAGTGCCCCAGTTCGTGCAAAATCAGTTCGGCGGCACGATCGGTGGACCTATTAAGCGCGATAAGATTTGGTTCTTTGGGTCCACAAATTTTGAGCGCTTACGCTCTGGCGGCGCTCCTGTTTCCTCGGCTCCCGCCCTCACTCCGACCCCGACCGGAATTCAGCAGCTACAAGCAGCCTTTCCCAACGATCCGGCAGTTACAGCCCTCGCGCAATTCGGTCCAGCGACCCTCACAGATGGAAATCCAATTTTCACCAGCACCATAAATGTTCCCGTGTCAGCCAACGGAACGACTGCAATGATTCAGATGGGGACGCTCGAGCGATTCCTATCACAGCCTTTCAACGATTACGAGGGGACGGGGAGAGTTGATGTCCAGCTCACCAGCAAGGATCGACTCTTTGGCCGTTACATCTTTCAGCAGAACAGCACTACCAACGTTCCTCTCGGCCCCGCACTTGGCGCCCAGGGACAAATTTATACTGTCCCAGGCCGCAGCCAGCAGGTTGGGTTGGATCTTACCCACACCTTCAATCCCACTTTTCTGAACCAGACGCGATTCAGCTACTCGCGTGCACGCTCCGAGTTCGACGGAGGCGGATTTCCCACTTGCTTGCTAGCTAACGCCGGTTTATGTCCCCCTCAAATTAACATTCAAGACCCCAACTTCTTGGGCGCAGGCCAATTCGAGGCGTTTCCGCAGGGCCGCATCATCAATGTCTATGAACTCCAGGACAACGCCTCGATGGTGCATGGCAAGCACGTGATGAAGTGGGGTGGCTCATACGATAGGCAGCGCTCGCCCAACTTCGGACTGTTCGGCCAGAACGGTGTATTCACCTACACGAATTTCGATTCCTTTATCGCAAATCAGCCTAACGCGAACACTGTCCTCTATGGGCAGGGAGAGTTACGCTTCAAGGAAAACGATGTGGCTCTCTACTTTCAGGATGACTGGAGGATCAAGGATAACCTCACCATAAATCTTGGATTGCGATGGGAGTTCTACCAGCAGGCCAGCAACCTGCTGCACGACGAGAGCGTAGCTCAGCAGACCGGCACCAATCACATTTGGGCTCAAAACCTTCCTTTAAGTTTGACCACAGTGCCACAACTTCCCAACCACTACCGCAACTATGGCCCAGTAGTGGGTTTTGCCTGGACTCCGCGCATGCTTGAGAGTCTGCTCGGCCGCGACAAGACCGTGGTTCGTGGCGGCTTCCGCATCGCCTATGACTTTGCTTACTACAACCTCGCAACTAATGTGCAGCAAAGCTCACCTTTCACAAACGCCGCGACCATTCCTAACGCGGCTGGTACAGGTCTCGCCGGGTTACCGAATGTTTCCACGGTTGACGGCGCTAACATCGCTTCCGCGCTTTTCCCGCTGGCACCTAAGGGAAATCCTGGTCTCGCTGCGGAGCTCCAGTTCGGCCCCAACTTCCGTAATCCGTATTCGGAGCAATGGAACTTAGGAATTCAACGCCAAATCAGCAGCAAGATGGCAGCCGAAGTCCGCTACGTGGGAAATCACGATCTGGCCCAGTTCCAGGAAGTGAATGGGAACCCGGACATTGCGCCATTGATCGCCAACGGCTTTAGCAACGTAATTCCGGCAGGCCTGACTCCATGCGCCACCCCCGGGGCGCCGGGCTCAACGGGGACCGACCAGTTTGGAAATCCCGTAGGATACGTGAACTGCAATTTTAGCCGGGTAACCGAATATACTAATTCGGGCTACTCGATTTACCATGGTCTGCAAAGTCAGTTCCGGTTGCAGAATTGGCACGGGTTCACTGGGGAAGCTTCCTACACCTTCAGTAAGACGATTGATAACACCTCGGAAGCCTTCTCGACCAATGCGGGCACATTCTTTGCGTTTGCACAAAATCCGTTTGATGTCACCAAGGCGGAGCGGGCCGTCAGCAACTATAACTTCCCCAACGTTTTTAGTTTGCTGTGGGTTTACGATCTGCCGTTCCGGCATCAGCAAGCGGGCTTGCTGGGGCACTTAATGGGAGGCTGGCAGATCAATGGAACCTACCGCTACAACAGCGGTCAGCCATGGACGGTGGAGCAGAATGCAGCCCAGGGTTTGTGCGACCCCGCCAACTTTACAGGAACCAGCACGCTCGATGCCTGTCGGCCGTTTCTTGGTAATACCGGCTTGCCGACGAACCAGGTGGGAGAATATTGCGACGGGTCTCTGGCACTCTGCCCCAATTCGGCAACGGGTACCGGGGCGGTCGCCGCGGGAACCTTGGTCAGCGTGAATGCTGGGTGCGTTGGCAGCGGGGGCGGCTCGAACCAGTGCCCGGTCACTCCCATTTCCGCAGCTCACTTTATCGTCAATAACCTTCCGGCAGAAAAGATTTTCGGCACACCTTTTTCACCGTTGGGCCGGAACACGGAGACCGGTCAGCCCATCAGCACCGTCAACATGGCTGTCTTTAAGAATACAAGGGTCACTGAGCGTGTCACGATCCAGTTCCAGGCAGAGGCTTTCAACCTGTTTAACCATCAATGGCTGGGGATCCAGAACCAGGATGTGAACAACGCTGCGGTTTCGGCAAACGGCATTACACTGTTTGACAGCAACAAGTTCAACTTCAACGGTGGCGATACCTTCGCCGGCAACATCGCTACTGACGGCATCGGACGACGCCGAATGCAGTTCGGGGCGAAGATCATCTTCTAAACCCTGAGCGGGTGCTTGCTTTAGGTCGCGGTTTCGGGCCTCCAGTCTGGTACTCGCGATTGATCGCCGTCGCCGTCGGCGGCTGAAGGGGGACCGTCGGCCAGGATCGACATCTGTCCGTGGTAGCGGTCAACGATCGAGACCCGGTCGGGGGCGCCGGTTTTATGCAGAATGCGGTGGACGTGATTTTTCACTGTGTGTTCGGAAAGATGGAGGCGGCCGGCAATTTCCTTGTTGGTCAGGCCGAAGCATAACAACTCAACCAGTTGCTGCTCGCGGCGGCTGAGACCGTGGCGGCTGCGAGTGCGCAGGTTTTGACGAATCGCAAGCTGCTGCGAGGCACAGCGGAACAACGTTGCCGAAAAACAGGGAGGGCAGACGGTTTCCCCGGCAGCTACCGCGCGAATGGCGCTGAGCACCTCCGCCGCTGAAGCTTCACGAAGGACGTATCCGGCCGCACCCTCGCGGACCGCGAGAAGAAAATTTTCCTCTTTTGGCTCCATTCCCACCATGATCGTACTGGTGCTAGCCAGACTCTCACGAATCTGACGCAGCAGATGCGGTTGCGCGAACCCGACTCCAAAGGAATCCAGCAGGACTACCTGGGGCTGGCAGGCGATCACGTGGTGCAACGCTTCGGGGGAGTAGCCGCAGGCACCCACCACAAGCACATTGGCGCGCTTGACGAGAATGCGAATCAGGGCTTCCCGCAATAGACGGTTTTCGCAAAGCAGAAATACTCTGGCTTGATCGCTCGACATCATGAACCTTCTCCCTGGTACGACTCAGGGCCAAAGTACTGATGTACATCATTCGTTCCCCAGCAACAAGGTTAGGCACGTCGTTTGGGGGAAGAGTTTTCAACAGACAGGCCAGATCGGGAATCGCCCCAGTCACGGAATGACCTAGTGGACACGACCTTTGGAAATGGTCCGCCCTTAGTCCCGCGATTGATCCTTCCCTGCCTTGCCAACCCCTGCCTTTCCAGTCCAGAAGTGAGAAGCGGGCATGGGTCAGTTTTGAACCTTGTGGCATTTCCCGGCGCAGAAGATACTCGCAGGCGAGGGCAATTCTGGTGAAACGTGTGCGAGTGCTGGTCGCCAACCGGCCGCGTCTGATGCGGGAAATGGTTTTAGCCACCATTGCCGACCAGCCCGACATCGAGGTCGTGGGAGATGTCGAACTGGCTTCGAATTTGACCGAACTTGTTGAGCAGGTGCGGCCGGACGTCCTCATCGTGGCTCTGGACGAGGAAAGAGCAGCGGCGGGGGAATGTGGATTTCTCCTTGGCCGTTATCCGGCAATGAGAATTCTTGCTCTGGCGCCGGAGCAGAACCGGGGAATGTATTACTGGGCGCTGATCGACATTCGTACCAAGCCAGTGGAGAGTTCGGAGGCGGGCATTCTGAGTGCGCTGCGAGATGCTCCGTCGGTGGTGGGAGCGGTTCTGATTTGAGTTCTGGCTGATGAAAGATTCAGCCAGCGTGGAAGCGCGATCGCAAAGTTGGTTCGCTTGCGCCTGTAAGCGAGGTGGCGAAGCTGCAACTGGTGGCACAGTCATGGAAGTAATGAAGTCAATCCCGCAAGCGATTCCAACCAGACTTCCCGAGGGCTCCGTGGAGGAGAGGTGGTACGCAGTTTATACCTGGGCTCGTCACGAAAAGTGCGTGGCGGAGCAGATGGGACAGCGCCAGCTGAGCAGCTTTCTGCCAATCTACCGCTCCATTCATCGCTGGAAGGACCGGCGGAAAGAAGTCGAGTTAGCGCTATTTCCAAGCTATGTTTTCGTGCACTTGGCGTTAAAAGATCGGGTGCGCGTGCTGCAGATTCCGGGAGTGGTGCATATCGTCAGCGCTCGCGGCGTGCCTGTGCCGCTGGCAGAACACGAGATTGAGACGCTTCGACATGGAACGGACGGCAAAGTAAAGATGGAACCGCATCCGTATTTGCAGGCGGGGCGGCGGGTTCGGGTACGCAGCGGAGCCATGGTGGGGCTGGAAGGGATTCTTCTCCGTCGCAAAGAAGGGCTGAGGCTGGTGGTTTCCATCGAGATTCTGATGCGGTCCGTGGCAGTGGAAATCGATGGTTCTGCTATGGCGCACCTGAGAAAGGTTCTGCAAGTGAAAAAGGCACTGCGATGCAAAGTCTAAAACACGGATGGCGGACGACGGCGCTGTTGGGGGCGTGGCTTGTCGCCAGCCTGCTGTTGAGGGCGCAGACGGAGCCGACAGCGCCGGAAACAAACCGGGCAGCGCAAGAAGCGGAGCAGCGGGTGTCGCTGTCGGCCGTGACGATCACCCAGATTCTGCGCAACGAGCCCGGATTGCTGCTTGCGGTGAAAAAAGCACTGGTGCGCAGAGCATATGAGCAGGGAAGGCTTCTCGATCCCGCGGATCTCACTGATGATGCCCTATTTCAGCTGTTGCACATTCCCTATGAAGAGGTATACGGCAAGGATTTCGAGGACATGTGCCGGCGTGTCCCGGACCTCAGCCGAATTCGTGCGGCCATCGGGTACCAGCCAACCAGGCGTCTCCGCGAAATTGTGCAGGCCGTTAGCGATAGCCTCGTCGAACGAAGGCGGAGCGAGAGTGAGGTTCCGGCGAACGCCGTCGTGAACCTGGTCGCGGAAGAGTTAACCCCGGGGTTAAGCCTGTGAGATTAAGTCGGAACTTAAGTCGGAACTACGGTTGGCCGATTAGGTCCTAGAGCTAAACATCCTCCATGCATTTGCCCGAGTGGTTCCGATCGCCGATTCTCGGCTGGGTAGCGCTTGCCTTTTTTTCGACCTTCGCAGTAACTGCCCTGCTTGTCGCGCTGATGATCCGAGTGTGCCGGACGCACGGCTGGGTTTCCGTTCCCCGGGAGGACCGTTGGCACAAGGGCACGCCGGCTTTCTACGGAGGAGTGCCGCTGTTTGCTGGATTTGTCCTGCTCAGCGTGGCTTTTATTCCATGGTCGAATCATCTGCTATGGCGGTTGATCGGGATTGCATCTTTGATGTTCGTGCTTGGCCTGGTCGACGATGTTCGCCGTTTGCCGCCGGGCCGGAAGTTTGCCGCGCAGTTGCTGGCCGCAGGGCTGCTGATTTCCATCGGTGTCGTGTATCCGCTGTGCGGAAATCTTACTGTCAATGTTGTGGTTTCGGTGTTCTGGCTCATTGGGATCACGAACGCCTTCAATCTGCTGGATAACATGGACGGCCTGTCGGCCGGCGTTGCCTTGATCGCAGCCGGGTATCTGACCACCTTTTATGTAATTGGCGGACACCGCGACCAGGCGCTAGTAGGCGCGCTGGCTACAGGAGCGCTTGCCGGATTTCTGCTCTTCAATTTCAAACCCGCGCGCATCTTTATGGGCGATTCGGGCAGCCTTTTCATCGGATTTCTGCTGGGCGCCACCTCGCTTCTGGACGTGACCCACGTTGCCGGGCTTCCGGCGTTTGTTCTGGCGCCTGCCATGGTGCTGGCGATTCCCATCTTCGATACTTTGTTCGTCTCGGTGACTCGACGCCTGCGCGGGCAACCAATTTCCCAAGGCGGTACCGACCACAGCTCTCACCGGCTGGTCCGCCTGGGGTTGGAGGAGCGGCGAGCCGTGCTCCTGCTCTATGCGCTGTCTGCGGGTTCGGGAGCGGTTGCTCTACTTACCCACCACTCGTCGTCGACGAAGGCTCCCAGCCTGATCGGTTTCTGGTTCTTTTTTCTGCTGCTGTTTGGCATTCATCTCTTCCGCGATGAAGTCTCACACGATCCGGGCGTTGCGACGAAGCCTCTGATGAGACGTTTGCTATCGCGCGACACGCTGGTTTTTCTTCTGGACCCTGTAGCGCTAGCGCTCTCGTACTATCTTGCCGGCGGGTTGCGCTTCGGGATTGGAATTTCCGCGGCGCACAAGGCACTGCTGCTCCGTTCTCTGCCGATCGTCGTGGCGGTGAAGATGCTCAGTCTGGGGATCTGCCGGTCTTTCCGGCATTCCTGGTGGCGGGGCTCGGTCGGCGATGTCTACCGCCTGGGTTGGGCGGCGCTGATCGGCGAGGTGGCGTCGGTAATCGCAGTGACCGCACTCTATCGATTCAGCGGCTATTCACGAACGGTATTTCTCCTGGATGCTTTTATCACCTGGGGACTCCTGTTTGCGGTTCGGAGATCGTTTCCGCTGTTCCGGGACACGATCTACAACTGGCGGAGGGTAGCCGATGTGCCGCGACGAGTGTTCATCCTGGGCACGTCCGGCCATGCGGAACTCGCGCTCCGGTTTCTGCGAGATCGACGTATCGAGTGTGCCGGCCTCATCGATACGAATGGGGGCGCCGACCTTCGCCGGTACGTCTTTGGCCGGCCTGTCCTCGGGCGATTGGACGACTTGGCTCTGCTGGCCAGGAGGCACGGAATCTTCGAGGTAATACTTCCGGAAAGTGAGGAAATTCCTTTCTCCAGCGTCGAGTTCCAGTCCTTTTGTCACAGCAGGAGCCTGCGGCTCACCAGACTTGGCCTCTACGATGACGGTGGGCAAGGCGACCGTCATGGCGGCAGCAGGGAAGAATAGCAGCGCATGGTCGCGGCTGCGTGAGGAAGCCGAAGATCGCGGCTGCCTATTGAATCTAAAGACGGTCACCAGAATGGGATGTCATGAACCGGTACAATTTGAATTCTAAAATCCTGATCCTTGATCTTTTTATGGTCAATCCCAGCCATGATCGCGGCGCTGCTTTTGCGCTATGGTGCCGACTTGGGTGAGGCTTCACATTCGGCGTTGGCTTTGTTGCCGTTTCTCGCGGTGACCTGGATGTTTTGGCCCCTGTTTTCTCTGGTTCGGCCGCTGCATGGATTCGGAAACGGATCCGGGGCGGGCTCGTGCTGATTTTGTTGGGCGGGGGATTTCTTTTTCATAGCGACGCACCCCGACTGACGCTGGCCTACTTCGGGATGCTGCTTCTCGCAGGATTCATCCTGATTCGAGCTGGAATTTACACTCGTCCGGAAGCACATACGCGGAGTGAGGCTGCTCACCGTATCGTGATTGTCGGGCGTGGGCCGCTTGTAAGGGAGTTAGCACGGAGGCGGAAGGGCCCTCCCGGGGTGCTTGCGCTACTCTGGAGCATTTTCCTCGCTGACGGTGAATTCGCCGAAGCTGAAGTTCTTTCGGGATCGGAAACAGCAATCGATATCGCGTCGGCGAGCATCGAAGATCTGCTGTCTGCGCAGAAGGTTGATGAATTAATTCTGACTTTGCCCGGCCGCGTTCCATCGCATCTGCTTAGCCTGGCCGCAGGTTGCCGGGAGCGGGGTATAAAAGTCACCTTCGTACCTCAGCTCTACGGGCTTTATTTGTCGCAAGCACGTACTACGGACTTACCATTGAAAAGTGTGCTGGATTTTGTGCTGAAGGTGATGCTTTCTCTGGTTGCGATTCCACTCGCGGTGCCAGCCACGTTGGTTCTTCGCCTCTCTCAACTTCAAAGGTTTCGCGCCGGACTGGAGATCTCCGGTTATGTTTCAAGCGCTCGCAGTGCGGTTTCCGGCAAAACCCCTCAACCCCTGTCAATCTTCGATTGCTAGCTTCCTGTTCACGCCATAAGTCCCCTACTTCTGTGACTGATACGAGAACCACGCGGGCGGAGCCACGGCTGCCTACTGGAGCTTCGCGTATTCCGCCTTAGCTCGCTGCAAGATGGGAATGCCTGAGTCAGCATCTTTCCAGAGCGTAAGAAAATCTTTGTAAGCGGCCAGCGCCCGAACGCGGGCGGCATCGGCGTCTGCGCCGTGTGAAGTTTTTATCTGCTGCGCGTTCGCGCGAGCCACTCCCAAATGCGCGAGCGCTCCGGTCCAGCAGCTCCAGACCAGGCCGCTGTGGTCGATGATTTTCTGGAACTCGGCGTCGGCCTCACGCGCCTGTCCCGCAGCCAGATATGCCTCGCCGCGCAGATAGACGTCATAAAGGCAGGAAAGATTGGTGACGAAGCTGATTTGCCCTAACTCACTGCTGGATGCGGCTTGCAACGCTGTGAGTGCGGCGGCGGGATTTCTTGTGTCCTGCGCGAGTTGCGCCTGAATCGCCGGCAGCCAAAGCGATTGTATCTGAGCGTCCAGGGGATAGCGCGTGTTCAGCGCCTTTGCTAACGATTCGGCGCGCGCCGTATCTCCCGCCATGGCAAATGCGAGCGCCGCTTCACTTTGTACGCCCTGGCTTGTGGGAGCCAGCTTTAAGCCTTCCGCTGCCGCCCGGCGCGCCTCCACTTCATTGCCGTAGGCAGCTTCGCGGAGAGCGCTATTCTCCCGCCAGATCCCGCCGTTTTCCTTGCTATCCGCGCGGATGGCGGAGTCTACGGAGCGTTGCACCAGTTCGCGCGCCTTTGCCAGATGGCCTTCATATCCCTCAGTATCGGAGGCGAGTGAAAGTCCGTAATTTTCTTCGGGCTTGCCGGAGAACCATTGCTGCTGCTCCGCCATCACGGCGGAGTCCGACGAGAGGAAGGCAAGAGCATATACGGCGCTGTGCGTGATGTAGTCATCCAGCTTCTTCGCCTGGGCCTCACGAATCGTTTGCCGCGCATCGTCGAATCGTTGTAAGGCAAGACAGCTGTTGGCGAGGTTGTCGTAGGTTGCGACATTATCGGGATTGAGTTTCAGAGCCTCGCGGGTCAACTCCGCGGACTTTTCATGCTGCCCTTGTTCGGCATAGACGACGCCTAGATTCAGATAAGCAGTAGCTTGAGGGTAGCTGTCAATCTCTTCCTGAAAGGCCTGCTCCGCCTTGGCCAGCTCTCCGGTGACGTTGAGATAGTAGTTGGCGGTGAGCGCAAGTTTTTCGCGCTCGCTCGCGTGGTCGCGCAACTGGAAAGCCTTGCTGAGATATTCGCTCGCCCTCCCCGGTTCGGCGAGGCTGAAGTATTCGCTGCCGACGGCCATGTAGCCCATGGCGAAATTTGGATCGAGTTGGATGGCGTGCTGGTTATAAGGCAAGGCTGCGCCCGGACCTTTTTCCCGATCGGCTTTCTGCCCAAGACTGAAAGCCTTCAGCGCTTCCAGCGACGACGTGGTCGCCTGCTCGAGCGGAACATCGAACCTTTGCACGGTAGCCAGCGATTCCCCCAAATCGCTACGCAGCTTGGAGACCGATGTGCCCAGGACGTCCAACACTCTTTCTTTGGACGATGCGGTGACTTGCTCCTGAGCGAGGGTATTTCCGTTCTGGCAATTTACCGCCTTCAAACCAAGCACATATTCACTCCCAAGGCTGCCAATGGAACCTGCGATGTAGGCCTTGCTGCCGGCGCGCAAGCACACCTCACGCGCCAACTCAGTTGTGACTTTGGTCCCCGCCGGACGGGTCATCTCCTGCAAGGTCTCCGCCACTTTATTTTCCGAGAGCACGTTCACGAACGGCGACTGGTTCAGGGCAACGCTAAGAGCGGTCTTGAGCGTGTCGTCGAAAATTGCGTCTCCCGTGCTATTGGAGAAATCGGCGAGCACGACCGTATCCCTGTTGGTGAGCGGCTTGTTGTGCCGCGAGCGATAGTAAAAACCGCCCGCGACGAGCAGTGCAACCAATACAAAAGCCGCAATGTACCAGCCGAGCCTGGCGGGCCGCGCGACGCTGGGCGGAGCAGCCCGCGAGGAGTCCGAGGATGCGGGAGGGCCTGAAGGGTGCGACTCCGAATCGCGCTTCAAGCGCTGCAGGTCGGCCCGCATCTCGGCCGCGCTCTGGTAGCGCAGGTTGCGGTCCTTTTCCAGAGCTTTGTTGATGATCCTCTCTAGATCGACGGGCACATCCGGATTCAGCCGCACAGGCGCAGTCGGCGTGGCGTCGAGAATCGCCTTAAAAATGACCGCCGAACTCTCACCGCGAAACGGCAGAGTGCCGGTTGCCATCTCGTAGAGCACCACGCCGAATGAGAACAAATCGCTGCGTGCATCCAGTTCTCGCGCCCGCGCCTGCTCTGGCGACATGTAGGCCACGGTGCCTAAGGTCGAGCCCGGACTGGTCAAGTGCGACTCGTCTACTGTTGGGCCAAGAGTGCTGTCTGCTGCGATTCTGCTTGACGAAATCGCCGACAGCTCTACCTTCGCCAGACCAAAATCCAGAATCTTGGCGTGCCCGCGCTTGGTGAGGAAGATGTTGGCGGGCTTGATGTCGCGGTGAACGATCCCAAGAGTGTGAGCGGCGTCGAGCGCATCGGCGATCTCAATCCCAAGGCTGAGTACGACATCCATGTCGAGGGGTTTTCCGGCGATGCGATGTTTCAGCGTCAGGCCATCCAGAAACTCCATGACGATGAAGGGCTGGCCGTCTTGCTCGCCGATTTCGTAGATCGTGCAGATGTTGGGATGGTTCAGGGCGGAAGCTGCCTGCGCTTCCCGCTGAAACCGGGCTAACGCCTGGGAGTCGCGAGCTACCTCATCCGGAAGAAACTTGAGGGCGACAAAACGCCGCAGAGTGAGATCCTCGGCCTTGTAAACTATGCCCATGCCGCCACCGCCAAGTTTTTCGGCGATGCGGTAGTGTGAAATGGTTTGGCCGATCATTCTGCGCTATGCCGTGAAATCTTAGGACCAGCGGTAGGGTAAGTCAATGAACGGCGATTCGCCGGTCGAGGTGAGCCTACAAAATCTCGACCACTAAGGTCGCGAAGTCTGTGAAGGAATCGGTCGTGGCGAAGTACCTTCGCGATACGTCGCGACCTTGCTGGTTGATACTTTGCAAATCAGGGCGCCTTGCGCCATAGGCGACTAAAATAGTAGACTTACTGATCGTGCGGTCCGACATCCGCCGCGCCTAAGCCCGAGGAGCAAGACATCCATGAAGATTGCAAACGACGTCACGGAACTGATCGGCAACACTCCGCTGGTGCGGCTTAACAAAGTCACGGAGGGTTGCGTTGCCGACGTGGTCGCCAAGCTGGAAAGCCAGAATCCGGTGGGCAGCGTGAAAGACCGCATCGGCGTGAGCATGATTAGCGAGGCGGAGAAGGCGGGCAAGATTCATCCGGGCAAGACTGTACTGATTGAGCCGACAAGCGGGAATACGGGAATCGGCCTGGCTTTTGTCGCCGCCGTCAAAGGATACAAACTGATTCTGACGATGCCGGAGACCATGAGTATGGAGCGGCGCGTTCTGCTGCTTGCCTTCGGCGCGGAAATTGTTCTAACGCCAGGTCCGAACGGGATGAAGGGCGCCGTCGCCAAGGCTCAGGAGCTGCTTGCGAAAACTCCCAACGGCTACATGCTGCAGCAGTTCGACAACGCGGCGAATCCGAAGATTCACTTCGACACGACCGGTCCGGAGATTTGGAATGACACCGACGGGCGCGTGGACTTCCTGATCTCGGGCGTGGGCACGGGCGGGACGATCACGGGCGTGAGCGAATACATCAAGCCGCGGAAGCCGTCATTCAAGGCGATCGCGGTTGAGCCCTCCGACAGTCCGGTGCTCTCCGGCGGAAAACCTTCGCCGCACAAGATCCAGGGGATCGGAGCGGGTTTTGTTCCCAGCATCTTGCGCAGGGATTACGTCGACGAAGTGATTACGGTCACGAATGATGACGCCATTCGCATGGCGCGACGGCTTCCTCTGGAAGAAGGACTGTTTGTTGGAATATCTTCGGGCGCCGCCGTGGTTGCCGCTCTGCAAGTGGCGCGGCGTAAGGAGAATGCTGGCAAGCTGATCGTAGTCGTTCTGCCGTCGTTCGGCGAGCGCTATCTGAGCACGATCCTGTTCGAGGAGCTTCGCAGCCGCGCGCAGCAGATTCCGACGTCACCAGTTTCCCTGTGAGTTGCGGCATAGACCGCTTGCACTCGCCATCTTGGTCGAAAGTGCGTGATTAGATTGATCTCGCATCCTTGATTGCTCGATGTGTGCTCGACACCCGCTTTCCTTCTGTCACCGCACTGTTGCAGCGGTACACCCCCCATTCGTAACGATCCGGCGACGGATCATCGCGAATAAAATCTTCTGTAGCAATCCGTTGCCTGCTGCGCGGGTTGCCAGGAGAGTTTTTTCCATGAGTACGAGGAGCCGTTTGGTACTTGGGCTAGCCGCCGCCGTATCGTTGTTGGTCACGGCAACCAATGCGCAGGATACCCAGTCCCTAGGGGACGTTGCCCGGCACCAGCGACTGCAAAAGGAAAAATCAAAGGCGGCGCAGGATCAGGGTAAAGATAAAAACAAGGATGCCAAGCCCTCCAAAGTCATCACGAACGAAGAAATACCCGAACACGCTGCTTCTGTACCAGAGGCCGCTAGCGATAGTGGGACCGCGACGGCTGCGCCCGCGGACGGAACTAAGCCGGCCGCCGAAGAGGATGTGAAGTCCCAGATTCAGGCGCAAAAAGGCGAGATTCTCTCCTTGCAAAAGCAGATTGACGAAATGAGCGATTCGATCAAATTTGCTCCCGCCAATTGTGTGAGCGGTTGCGAGCAGTGGAACGAGCGGCAAAAAGGAAAGCAGCAGCAAGTGGAGCGAATGCAGGCTCAAGTGGACGAACTGAAGAAGCACCTCGAAGAGATGCAGGAGTCCGCCCGGAAACAGGGACTCGGCAGCTCGGTGTACGAACCGTAGAACCGGGTTCACCCTTTCGTGTCGGATTCTCTTCCAAATTTTTCCCTCCTTTCATCTTCCGTGAAACTCGCAGTCATGCGAAATTAGTTGCATGGCCCTGGTTGTTCGTCCCTCACGAATTCATGCCGTCGGTGTGTTCACTACGACGCCGGTTCGCAAAGGGACGCGCCTGGTGGAATATATTGGTCCGCGAATCTCTCCGGAAGAAGCCGACCGGCTATACGATGGAGCTCCGCGCACATACCTCTATGGTCTGGAAGACGGCAAGACGATTATTGATGGCGAGGGGTTGGGCGCTTACCTGAATCATTCCTGCGATCCCAATTGCGAGATCGACGAGATCAAGAAGCGTGCGTGGATTTTTGCGCTTCGCGACATCGCAGCCGGCGAAGAACTGCTGTGGGACTACAACCTCTACGACGATGACGATCCCGCGCCGTGCCACTGCGGCTCGCGCAAATGCCGCGGCAGCATGTATTCCCGCGAATGGCTGGCCAAGATGCGGCGGCGCGAGGCGCGGAGGAAGAACGCGAAAAAGAAACCACTTCAGATAAAATAAAGCGCGCCTTGCAGAGAGGCGCGCTGAGTGCTTGCTACATTGCTGACAGGGCGTTTACCTTGCCGCTAGCAGTTCATCGGTTTTCCGTGCGGACAGGCTGAGATCCCCATCTTCGTCCTTGATCGTGATGCGTGCTCTCGCCACGAGCATGTAGATCGACGGCACAATGAACAGGGTAAATGCTGTGCCGATGATCATGCCGCTGACCAGCATGATACCAATGCTGTTTCGAGCTCCGGCGCCCGGACCCCTCGCGAAAACTAGCGGGAAGTGGCCAAAGACGGTGGCAGCCGTGGTCATCAGGATCGGTCGCAGCCGCGTGCTGGCTGCGCCGATAATCGCCTCGGTCTTACTGTGGCCAGACTCTTGCAAGTGGTTGGCGAATTCCACGATCAGAATTCCGTTCTTCGCAATGAGGCCGACCAGTGTAATCAAGCCTACCTCGCTGTAGATGTTCAGCGTTGTGAAGCCAAGGAACGAGAACGTCAGCGCGCCAGACATGGCCAAGGGCACCGAACCGGCAAGAATAATGAACGGATCGCGGAAGCTCTCGAACTGCGCTGCGAGCACCAGGTAAATCAATATCGCCGAAAGCAGAAATGTTCCCAGGAATTTGCTGCCTTCTACGCGCAACTGACGAGACTCTCCCGCGTAGTCGACGGTGAAACCTTGCGGCAAAACCTGCTTCGCCGTGTCTTCCAAAAACGTCAATGCTTGATCAAGTGGAACGTTGGGCGGAATCACACCCTGGATGCGCACTGCGTTCAGCTGCTGAAATTTGTTCAGCGACCTGGGTTCAGTGGTCGTCTTCAGAGTGGCAAAGGTTGAAAGCGGCACCAGCTGGTTGGCTGAGCCTTTTACATAAATGTTTGAAAGCTGTTCCGGCGTGAGCCGTTCGGCGCGCGACACCTGCGGGATTACTTTGTAGCTGCGTCCCTGAATGCTGAAGCGGTTGACGTAGTTGCCGCCGAGCATAGTGGAGAGGTCCTGGCCGGCCTGGCTCAAGTCCACGCCCTGGGAGCGCAGTTTGTCGCGATCAAAGACGACCTCGGTTTGTGGCTGATCGAACTTGACGTCGGTGTCGGCAAAGATGAACTTGCCGCTGGCCATGGCCTTCTGCGCGATTTGCTCGGCGAATTTGCTGACTTGCTCCGGCTCAGCCGCCGACACGATCGCAAAATCGACGGGAAAGTTTCCGCCACCGGGGAGCGGCGGCGGGGTCAGAGGAATCACACGAACGCCGGCAATTTTTGAGAGCTTTCCCGCCGACTCCCCGAGCAGTTGTTGCGTGGTCTTTGTGCGCTGGCTCCACGGCTTGGTGACCATGCCGCCGAACCCGCCACTGGGATTTGTAATCTGGAAGATGCTCGCGCTCTCGGGAAACGATTTGTAAACGTCGTAAACCTCGCTGGTAAACAGGTTGGTCTGATCGAGAGTCGAGTTGGCCGACGATTGAATCACTCCAAAAACAACTCCCTGGTCCTCTTCTGGAGCAAGTTCGCGCTGCGAGAACATGTAGAAGGGAACCATGAGCAGAGCGACGATCACCCATACAGTGAGCACCACCGGACGGTACTGCAACGTTCCGGTCAGCAAACGAGTGTAGAGATTTCGCACGCGCTCGAACTGGCGGTTGATGATGCCGGCAAAACCTTTCTCCGTGTCACCGGCACGCAGCAACTTCGATCCCATCATGGGGGACAAGGTAAGGGCCACGATACCGGAGACGATGACTGCGCCAGCCAGCGTGAAGGCAAATTCGCGGAACAGAGCCCCGGTCAATCCCCCTTGGATTCCGATTGGCGCATATACCGCCGCCAAAGTAATCGTCATCGCGATGATGGGGCCGACCAGTTCGCGAGCGGCATCCTGCGCAGCTCGAAACGGCGTCTTACCCATTTGCAGGTGCCGTTCGACGTTTTCCACCATAACGATGGCATCATCCACAACCAAGCCGACTGAAAGCACGATCGCGAGCAAGGTTAACAAGTTGATGGTGAACCCGGCTATCAACATCAAGAAGAACGCGCCGATCAGCGATACGGGAATGGCGACGATCGGAATTAGCACCGAACGGAATGAGCCCAGGAAAAGGAAGATAACGACGACCACGATCAGCAGCGTTTCCGATAGCGTGTGCAGTACTTCATTGATCGCGTCCTGAATGTATTCCGTCGAATCGTAGGGGATGCCCAAATTCATTCCCGTAGGCAGCTGTGCCTGAATGGCGGGAAGCGTCTTGCGCACATCCTTAATCACTTGCAGCGAGTTCGCCGTGGGCAGCACCCAGATGCCCATAAAGGTTGCGGTTTCGCCGTTGAAACGAACGTCCTGGTCGTAATTCTCGGCGCCAAGCTGGATATCGGCGATCTCACCCATGCGAACGACTACGCCGTTTTCCTGCTTCACGACCATCTGTTTGAAATCGTCTGGCGTTCGCAGATCGGTGTTGGCGACCAGGTTCACCGAAACCATGGAACCCTTGGTACTACCGAGCGCCGACAGGTAATTGTTCTTCGACAGGGCGTCGCGTACGTCAGAAGGAGAAACACCGCGCGCGGCCATCTGCTCGGGCTTCAGCCATAAGCGCATGGCGAAGGTGCGATTGCCCAGAATGTCGGCACGCTGTACGCCGCTAACGGCGCTCAGCTTGGGCTGCACGACGCGGGTCAGATAATCAGTGATCTGATTTTCGTCGAGCTCTTTCGACGAAAACCCGATATACACGGCGGCGAACTCCGTATCGGCTGTTTCCAGGTCGATAACGGGCACTTGTGACTCTGGAGGCAAGTCATTCTTGACCTGCTGAACTTTGGCTTGTATCTGAGTGAGGGCAGCGTTCGTGTCGTAGTTCAACTTAAGGTGAACTGTGATGGTGCTCAAACCCTGCGCGCTGGTTGATTCCATGTAGTCGATGCCGTCGGCACTTGCAATCACGCGCTCCAGCGGCGTAGTAATAAAACCGCGCACCAGATCGGCGTTTGCTCCCACGTAGACGGTGCTGACTTGGATCACCGCGATGTCGCTGCGAGGATATTGCCGCACACTCAAAGAGCGCACGGCTTGCAGGCCAGCAATGATGATGACCAGGTTGACCACCATCGCCAGAACCGGACGCTTTACGAACAGATCAGTAAACTTCATGCGCACTCCTCACAGGGGCTGTCCACCTCCAGGCCGTCGTACTTTGTTCCCCTGCTCTAGCTCTCATCAGGTTTGGGATTCGGATTGTCACCGGGTTGAACGCTGTTATTGACCTGAACCGCAGCGCCATTTCGAAGCCGAAAAACTCCCGAGCTGACGACTTCGTCGCCGGGATTGATTCCGGAAGTGATCGCAACTTGATCGCCCCGGCTGCCTTCGATCTTTACCACTTGCTGCTTCACTCCCCGATATGTGTTGCCTTTCGGATCTTTCATCTCAACTACTACGTACACGGAGTCGCCGTAAGGTGCATAATTGATCGCGGAGGCCGGCAAGGGAATTACGTCGCGCGGCTTGCCTGTAGGCAACTCAACCTGCACGTACATTCCGGGGCGTAGTTTTTCAGCTCGATTTTGAAACGTTGCCTGAATTTGTATATTGCGGGTTTGTTCATTGATCACAGAGTCGAGGGCGGTGATTTTGCCGTTGAAATTCATACCTTGGAGATCGGTGCTAGAGACCTGCACATTGTGGCCGATCGAAATCTTCGGCGCGTCCTGCTGCGGCACACCGAAGTTCACGTAGATCGGATTCAGTGCCTGCAGCGAAACAATCGCCTGGCCCGCTGCCAGATATTGGCCCAGGCTGATCTGACGAATCCCTAAAATCCCAGAGAACGGGGCGTGGATGGTTTTGCGGGCGATCGCTGCCTTGATGTCGCCGACCTGAGCTTCCGTAGCCTTCTGCTGGGCGGCGGCGTTGTCATATTCCGACTTGGAAATAACACCGGCATTCATCAACTGTTCTGAACGTCCGTATTGAATCTTGGCGAGATCGCGCTGGGCTTCCAGATTGGCAAGCTGAGCCCGTTCCTGACGGGTATCGAGTTCAACCAAAATGTCGCCCTCTTGCGCCGATTGGCCGGACTCGAAATGAATCTTGTCGACGGTTCCGGGCAGGTCAGCACTCACAGTGACGCCTTGAATCGCCGCCACAGTTCCGATCACCTCCAGCGTCGATGGCCAAGTCTCCCGCTTGGCCACGACTGTGGTGACGGCGGTAGGCGGCGGCGCGAAGCTTGCGTTCGCGGCAATGGCCCCTTCGACCTGGCGGTATTTCAAAAAACCCAGCCCTCCCAGAAGAGCGGCCACCATAAGCAGCACTAAAATGAATCGTTTCGCCATGTGTTCTCCGCAAACAGTAACAAAAAACGTTAAATTTCTGTCTATGCTACGACTGCAAGCAGCCCCAAAGCAGCTTCCAGATATGGATTTCGAGAATCAGGAAAAGATTCAGGAGGCTGAGTTGCCTGATCTGTATTCTGTGAGCCAGAAAATCCTCTGACCTCCGTCAAGCCGCCATTTGAACCCTCCATATACTGATCGACGAATGGGGACTCTTGAAATCGACAATTTAATGTTTTTGACGCGGAACCCCGCCGGATCGTTAGAGGAAAAACCCTTCAGACAGCGCGAAAGTGCAAATTAATGCAGATTCACCCCAGTTCGGCCGCTACGTGTGCTGTATTTCTCACGATCGCTTCACTCTGCTAGATTATTTCCCTATGCCGCAGGCTTCCCCCCAGCCCATCCGCAGCTTCGCCAGTGACAATAACGCCGGAGTGCACCCCGAAGTTATGGAAGCGATTTCCCGCGCGAACCGGGGCCATGTAGTTGCTTATGGCGACGATCCCTATACCCGTTCCGCCATCAAGAAATTCGAAGAGCATTTCGGAGCGGACATCGCAGTTTTTTTCACCTTCAACGGGACCGGGGCCAACATTCTGAGCCTGCAATCCCTGACGCGGTCGTTCCACTCCGTGCTGTGCAGCGACTATGCTCACATCTACACCGACGAGTGCGGTGCCCCGGAGAAGCACACCGGCTGCAAGCTGATTCCACTTCCGCATGAGGATGGCAAAATCACCCTGGAGGCGGTCCGGCACGCCTACCACGGCATCGGCGACGAGCACCACTCCCAGCCCCGCGTCATCTCAATTACGCAGTCCACCGAAATGGGCACCTTGTATAGGCCCGAAGAGATTCAGGCGATCGCCCGTTTTGCGCACGAACATGGCATGTTCCTGCACGTGGATGGCGCGCGCCTCGCCAACGCCGCCGCTTCGCTTGGCCAAACTCTGCGCCAAGCCACTCGCGATTTAGGCGTGGACGTACTCTCTTTCGGCGGCACCAAGAATGGAATCCTGGGCGGCGAAGCGGTGGTGTTCTTTCAGCCCGGACTCGCGCACGACTTCCTCTACCTGCGCAAGCAGAGCATGCAGCTGGCGTCGAAGATGAGATTCATTGCCGCGCAGTTCGAAGCTCTGCTCACCAACGATCTCTGGCGGCGCAGTGCAGAGCACGCCAATCGCATGGCTTGCCTGCTGGAAAAGGAAATCAGCTGCATCCCGGGGGTGCGAATCGTTTGGAAGGTAGAGGCCAACGGGGTTTTCGCCCAAATTCCCTCGCACTCGATCGAAAAAATTAAGCAGCAATACTTCTTCTATACTTGGATCGAGGAGGAATCGATCGTGCGCTGGATGTGCTCGTTCGACACTACTGAAGAAGATATCCGGAAGTTCGCCGAGGTGGTCGCGGAGGCGGTAACGGGGTGACGGAGGTTTCCGACGCTACTTTTAAATGATTGCTTTTTTCCGCACTTTTGAACTAAATTGACCCATCCACTAATCTGTGCGCATTCAACCGGGTCGTTTGATCCAGGAGTCTTCATGAGTCGGAAGTGGTTGAGCATCATCGCACTTATCGCCGCCGCGACTACGCTACTCAGCGTCACCAGTTGCGGAGACCCGCAGACGTTGCAATCGATCACGATTCAGCCCGGAACTGAGACCTTTGGGGCGTCCGATACTCCAGTGATCGAGAATCGCGGCTCGACCGTGCAGCTACGAGCGCTGGGGAACTATCTCCACCCGCCAGTAACCAAAGATATAACGAACCAAGTGACGTGGGTCTCGAATACTACACAAATGTTCACGGTCAATTCTACGGGCCTGCTGACCGCTACCGGCCTTGCCTGCGGAGGCACCCTGGTTTCCGCGACCCTGCAGACGAACACTGACGGGTCCGGCTTGTCCTCATCCGGCGCCGTCGTCACTGGGTATATGACTGCGAACGTCGTTTGTTTTACGAGCACTAGCAGCGGCGGCAGTGGCGCGGAGCCCACTTTGACCGTTAACTTTCTGGGCAGCGGTACCGGAACTATAACCAGCTCGACTTCGGGTTTCAGCTGCGCAAGCACAGAAGTGAGCTGCGTCGATAGTTTTCAGAGCGGAACGACCGTTACCCTCACTGCCACCCCGATTGCTCCCTCAACCTTCGGAGGCTGGTCCGGCGGTTGCACCGGAACCGGCAACTGCGTTCTGCTCTTGCAGAGCGACACAATCGTAACCGCAGCGTTCAATTGAGCGGTGGACAATGGGCCAGAGCTGCCCTCACTCCCCTTCACCCAGCAGTCTTTCCAACGTAGGTTTGTGTTTCGCCTCTTTTTTATTCTTGTGTGGAACGACCTTCTCGGCCGGAGGCGTGCCCATGCGTTCTCTAGCCAACTCCTTCACGGCCTGCACTGCGCGAAACCGCTTTTCCTTTTTCCTGCGCGCCATCTTTTCTCCACTGCGATCCTCATGTTGCCATAGCTTGTACCCAGTCGAACATGCAATAATTGAGTCGTTTGAGCGATCAACGACGGATTTGAGCTTGCCCTGAGCTGAGCGAAGGGACCAACGACTTTTTCATGGAAGAACGCGATTTTTTTGACGAACGCACCGAAAAGAAACCAGCAACCCTCAACTGTCCCCACTGCCACCAGCCTGCCGAGTACGAAGTCACATGGGTAGTACGCACCAAAAAGCGTCAGCTTGCCGGACGTGCCGATGAGCGCGACCGCGCCCGTTTTGCAAAAGCTCGCTCCTATATGCTTCGCAAAGACGACCTGATGGCCTGCAAAAACATGCGCTGCCGCAAACGCTTCGAAATTTCGGGCGTGCAGTCGGTGGTTTTCACCGACTAATTCTTACTCAACGATCGCGTCCATCTGGCGTCATCCCGAAGTCCCGCGTTTTCACCAGTGGGGCGAGGGATCTCAGGAGTACACAGGCGGCTGAGTCGAAGTGAGCCACTACCGTGGGCTAAGTGCCAAGTGCTAAATTGCCAAGTGCTCATTTATACTGACAAGTTTCCCGTCGGCTCCCGAGGCCACGGGGACTAAGGAGTCACGTTTTGAAGATCCTGGTTTGCATGAAGCAAGTGCCGCAGAAAGACGCGCCGCTCAAACTCAACGAGACTGCGGCTTGGATTCGCGAAGACGTCTCGTATGAAGTGAACGAGCCCGATGCCTTTGCCCTCGAGGAGGCTCTGCGCCAAAGAGAAAAGCACAAAGGTGAAGTAGTAGTTATTACTAGCGGGCCAGCCCGAGCCCAGCAGGTCTTGCGCGAGGCTCTGGCGAAGGGCGCGGACCGTGCCATTCATCTCGAAGACAATGCATTTGTCGGTCTTGATGCCTTCAATACTGCGAAGGCCTTTGCCGCTGCCATCAAAGACGAGAATTTCGATCTGATCTTCACGGGTTTGCAGTCTGACGATTATGGCTACGCACAAACTGGCGTCATCCTGGCCGAGTTGCTCGGCTGGCCTCACGCGACCATCATCATGCAGATTGAAAAAACTGAGAGTGGGATCAAAGTAAAGCGCGAACTTGAAGCCGGATACTTCCAATTCGTCGACATGCCGTTGCCCGCCGTGCTCACGATTCAGTCCGGCATCAACAAGCTGCGCTACGCCACGCTGATCGGCATCAAGCAGGCGAAGAACAAACCTGTCCGCAAGGTTGCGCTGGCGGAGGTACAGTCCGCAATCGGCGACAATCTGCAGAAAATCGAGCGCCTCTACGTGCCGCAGAAAACGAAGAAGACCGAACACATCGAAGGCTCGCCGGGTGAGATAGCGAAAAAGCTGGTGGACAAACTGCGCAACGAGTTGCGAGTAATGTAAATGTGGCGCGCGCCGTCGCCCGACCGTTTTGCTGAGAATCTGTGGAAGACCGAGAACTGAGAAATTGCCCTATGCCCGAAATCATTTTAGTAGTCGCCGAACAACGCGAAGGCAAGCTCAATCGCGTCTCCTGGGAGACGATAACTGCCGGTCAGGCCATAGCCGCGGCGACCGGCTGGACGATCGAAGCCGCCGTCGTCGGCTCCAGCGTGTCGGCCATCGCCGCCGAAGTCGCGGCTAAGAAAATCGCGAAGGTCTATGCGGTTGAGTCCTCGAACCTCGAGCCCTATACTCCGGATGCCTTCTCCGTCGCGCTCAAAGGACTTATAACCAGCAAGCAGCCCAAGCTTGTGCTCATGCCGCACACTTATCAGGTGCGCGACTTCGTCCCCAAACTCGCCACCGCCATGGGACGCACCGTGATCAGCGACTGCATTGGATTCAAACATGAGAACGGCAAGCTTCTCTTTACGCGCCAGATGTTTCAAGGCAAGCTTGCCGCCGACGTCAGCTTCAACTCCGAAGCTCCATGGTTCGCAACGTTTCAGAACGGCGCATTCCGCGGAGATAAAGCGGAGGCAGGATCGAGCACTGCTCCGGTGGAGACGGTGAATGCTGAAATTGCGGATGGCGTCATCCGAAATAGGCCACAGGAAGTTTTCAAAGAAGCAAAACAAGCGGTCGACTTGACGCAGGCCGAAATCATTGTCTCGGTCGGTCGCGGCATCAAAGAACAAAAAAATATAGAACTGGCCAAGCAACTCGCGGATGCACTTGGCGGCGACCTCGCGGCCTCGCGCCCGATCTGCGATTCTGGCTGGTTGCCCATGGATCGCCAGATTGGCTCCTCGGGCCAAACCGTCGCCCCGAAGCTTTATCTCGCGCTGGGCATCAGTGGAGCGATCCAGCACATCGTAGGCATGAAAGGCTCACGCACGATCATCGCGGTCAACAAAGACGCAGAAGCGCCGATCTTCGAAATCGCCGACTACGCAATCGTCGGAAATCTGTTCGATATCGTGCCGCCGCTTATTGAGGAAGTGAAAAAGGCGAAGGCGGGAGGATAAACCGGGCCTGGCTTTATTCGTAGGATCGCTGCTAATCAGTCACAACTTTCTTTATGCTGGTCTTCCGCAAACCGATCGAAGGCATCGAACGCCCGCAGATGCCCGCCGATGTAGTGATTGTTGGCGGCGGGCCGGCCGGCATGGCTTGCGCCCTCCGGTTGTCACAGCTCATCGATGCGCACAACGCGCAGCATCCCGACTCTCAGCTCAGCAAAGAAAATATCTACGTTCTCGAAAAAGCTCGCGAGATCGGCCAGCACTGCCTTTCCGGTGCGCTGCTTGACCCGCGATCCATGCGCGAACTGCTTCCCGGTTTCGAGAAAGAGGCTCCGCTCGACGCGGAAGTCAGCAAAGAAGCCGTCTACTTTTTCACGCAGAAAAGTAAGTTCCAGTTGCCCACCCCGCCGTTCTTGCGCGACCACGGCAATTACGTGATTTCCCTAAATCGTTTTGTGAAGTGGCTGGGTGGTAAGGTGGAGGAAACGGGCATCACGATCTTCACTGGGTTTGCCGGATCTGAGTTGCTGTACGACGGGGAACGCGTCATCGGCGTCCGCACCGACGATAAGGGTGTCGACAAAGAAGGTCATCAGAAATCCAACTTCGAGCCGGGTTACGATCTCAACGCTAAAGTCGTAATCCTCGCCGAAGGGCCGCGCGGATCATTAACGAAACAACTCGTCTCGAAATTCGATCTTGCGAAAAACTCCAACCAGCAAACCTACGGTGTCGGCGTGAAAGAGCTGTGGGAGGTTCCTTCCGGCCGCATCGCGCCGGGCGAAGTGATCTACACCATGGGCTGGCCGCTTACGACGAAGGAGTACGGCGGCGCCTGGATTTATGGCGGCAAAGACAACGTCGTCTCGATTGGCTTTGTCACCGGACTCGACTATCCTGACCCGCGCCTTGATCCGCAGCACGTGTTGCAGGACTTCAAGCAGCATCCGTTCGTAGCCAGGTTGCTTGCGGGCGGCAAAATGATCCGCTACGGCGCAAAGTCGATGCCTTACGGCGGCTGGTGGGCGATTCCCCCGGTCGCGGGCAATGGCTGGATGATTCTTGGCGACTCTGCCGGCTTCTTGAACTCCGCGCGGCTCAAGGGCATTCATCTCGCGATCAAGAGTGGCATGCTGGCCGCCGAGACTGCATTCGAGGCGCTTAAGAAGAACGATTCGTCGGCCGCCACTTTGATCGGTTTCCAGAAGAAAGTTGAATCGAGCTGGATCAAGGACGAACTCTGGAAAGTCCGCAACATGCACCAGGGATTCGAAAACGGTCTCTACGCCGGAATTTTCCACACGGCGGTGCAATTTGTCTCGGGCGGACGCGGCTTGCGCAATCGTTATCCCGCGAAAGCCGGACATGAGCACATGCACAAGCTTGCCGAATTGCCCGCCGATGGCGGCAACGAGGCCCACTTGCTGGGTCCCGCAAAAAACGACGGCAAACTGATCTTCGACAAACTCACCGATCTCTACCACTCCGGGACGAAGCACGAAGAAGATCAGCCCTCGCACCTCATCATCCACGATACCAACATTTGTAACGCGCGTTGTGTAAGAGAATTCGGAAGCCCTTGCCAGAATTTCTGTCCCGCCAACGTCTACGAAATGGTCGACGACGAAACTCAACCCAACGGCAAGCGCATCAGCTTGAATCCGTCAAACTGCGTTCACTGCAAAACCTGTGACATTGCCGACCCTTACCAGATCATTACCTGGGTCCCGCCGGAAGGCGGAGGTGGCCCGAATTATGACGGCATGTGAACCGGCAACCGTGTAATTGGCGCCTCATCGCTTACTGCAGGGGCTTACTGCACGGGTGCATTTAGTGCCGCGGCCAGTTCGAGGAAATTATGCGCATTCACGGCGCGGTCTACCGCTTCCTTGCGGCTGAATAGTTCGCTGGCATCGCTCAGCAAATCCTGTTGCGACTGGTTATCTCCAGTGAGAATCAGGATGATCAGGCGCGCCGGCTTGCCATCGCGCGCATTAAAATCAATTCCATCTGACTTTGCCACCACCACCAGGGGGCGGCTTAATCCATTGACGCGAGCGTAAGGCACCGCCAATTCATTTTCCCAGCCACTGGCGAGGACGCGCTCCCGTTCCGACACCAGGCGAAATAATCTCTCGGGAGCATTGCTCACGGCCTCCGCGGCTACTTCGCACATTTCCCGCAGGGCGCCCAGCCTGGTTCGCTGGGCCAGCGTCGGCAAGAATAATTTGGCGGTAACGGTGTCTTTCAAAGTCAGCTTACGCCGTCGATGAATCAGGAAATGAATAGCCGGAGCTGAGATCAGCGAAGTAAACAAGGCCATCACTACCATGGCGACGAACATGTTTTCGCGGATCAATCCCGCTTGCAGCGCAAGAATACCGAGAATGATTTCCATGGCTCCGCGGGCATTCATCGCCAGGCCCACCGCCAGAGACGAGGTCCGGTCCATCCCACCCAGCCGTGCGCCCCAACCGGCTCCCAACAGCTTGCCCAGGCAGGCTACGGCGATCACGGTTACAGTCAATCCCAGGTGAAAGTTCGCAACGAAATTGATTCTTAATCCGATGCTGGCAAAGAAGAAAGGGGCGAACACATTCGTTACGATCTGATGAATATGCTCCGAAGTGCGCTTGCGTAAGTGTCCCGATTCGCCGATCGCGATGCCAATCACAAACGCTCCAAAGACCGCGTGGATGCCGGCGTATTCGGTGAAGGCTGCTCCCGCCATGGTGAGCGTGAAGATGAATCCCAGAACCCCACCGGGCCACGTAGTGTGCGCTTGCAATATCGGCACGATCTTGTCGATCAGCCAGCGTCCCACAGTGAGCGTAAGTCCCACGAAGAGCAGCACCAGGATGATCGTGTGTTTCACGCCGTCGCCAATACTGCTGCCAGCCGGCGGATGCAGCATCCCCAGCACGAAGGAGAAAAGAATCCATCCCACCAGATCATCAAACATCGCTGACGAGATAATGACCGTGCCCATCTCGGTGCGCAGAAGATTCAGATCCATCAGAATCTTCGCAATCACCGGCAGCGCCGAAATCGACAACGCTGTGCCCACAAAGAGCGCGAAGATCAGAGGGTTCGCGCCGCCTACTGCGCCCATTTCGTCGGGGAAAATGGTGGCTGCCAGGAAACCGGCTCCAAAGGGAAATGCCACGCCGAAGATACTCACCAGCAGTGCGCTCCTGCCTTGGCGGAAGATGCTGCGCAAATCGATCTCGAGGCCAGCGGTGAGCAGGAAGAAGACAACTCCAAGCGTGGTCACCGTATCGAGCACGATCGGCATAGGCCCGGTAGTGGGAAACAAAGTCTCGTATAAATGTGGCCGGTAATGTCCAAGAACGGTCGGCCCGAGGAAAATCCCGACCGAGATTTCTCCCAGAATCGACGGCTGGCCGATTTTCTGCATCAACTCCGCAGCCAGCTTGGCACAGCCCAGCAGCGTGGCCAGCGCCAAGAACATCGTCATTACATCGTGCGGACTCAAATGCTGCATGTAACCTCATTCGTCGCGTTACGGGCGGCGATCGACCTCAAGATTCTAAAATGATACGAATTCTTGACTACGGCAATACTTTAAGCTCTCATAGTGCAGTCAGAAGTACAGTAGGCGCGGAAACTTTCGTGTAAGGAGATAGAACTGTGAAGCGCAAGTTCCTGATTGTTGTCATCTGTCTGTTATCACTCGCCGCGATGGGCGGCGCTCAGGATCGTGGTCAGCCTTCGGCAAGGTCGCAAGAGCGTATCACTCGCGAAGTTCGCCACGAACTTCTCATGCTCCCCTATTTCGGTGTCTTCGACAACATTGCCTTCAAGGTCGACGGCGGTACCGTTACGCTGCTGGGGCAGGTAGTGCGGCCTTCGCTCAAGTCGGACGCCGAGAATGTTGTGAAGCGCATTGAAGGCGTCGAGAAAGTGGATAACCAGATTGAGGTTCTTCCTCCGTCGCCCATGGATGATCGCCTGCGCCGGCGCCTGTTCCGGGCCATCTACGGATACCCAGCGCTAGAAAAGTATGCTTTGGGTGTGCAGAAACCAATTCGCATCATCGTGAAGAACGGACGCGTTGCTCTTGAGGGAGTCGTTGACAGTGACACTGACAAGAACCTTGCCGGCGTGCGCGCCAACGGCGTTCCTGGCATTTTCGCCGTGACCAACAATCTGCAGGTGGTGCCGTCGAAATAAGGTCGTGTAAACATTTCGTTTGCGGCGCGGGGCGGGAGTCGCCTCGAGCAATTTGTTAAAAGTGCCACCGCAGACGCGGATTTGCTCACGCCTTCCCAAAGGGATCCTCCAGCGACAGGCTTTGCGGAGTGAATAGTTCCGCGCCGTTTTCCGTGATATGCATGTCGTCTTCGAGGCGAATGCCGAATTCTCCGCGGATATAAATGCCGGGCTCGTCGCTGAAAGTCATGTTCGGCTGAAGTTTGGTCGTGTTGCCACGAACCAGGTAAGGCCACTCGTGGCCATCCCTGCCGATCCCGTGCCCGAGGCGGTGAGTAAAGTATTTGTAGTCGGGGCCGTAGCCTGCATCGGTAATTACTTTTCGTGCCGCCGCATCGACGGTGCCGCACTCCGCTCCGGGACGCGCCGCTGCGAGGGCTGCGGCCTGGGCACGGTGCACAATGTCGAAGACGGTTCTCATTTTGTCGGAAGCTTTGCCCAATACGAAAGTGCGCGTAATGTCAGATTGATATCCTTCCACAGTGCAGCCGTCATCGATCATCACGATTGAACTTTCGCGGATCACCTGCGGTGTCGCCGACCCGTGAGGCAGCGCGGAGTACTCGCCAACCTGAACGCTGGCCTCGCCTGGAAAACCAAGTTGGCCGTATGCCGCTGCGATCAAATCCCCCACCTGATCCTGCGTCATGCCTTCGCGCAACGCGTGATAAACCGCTTCGTATGCGGACAGGGTCACTTGGCAGGCCAGGTGCATCAGCGCAAGCTCGTGGGCACTCTTGATCATGCGACAGCCGCTGGTTACAGCGGTGGCGCTACTCAGTGCCGCCTGAGGCGCAGCTTTGGCAATCCCATTGGCGAAGACGAACTGGATGGTTTCTTCCATTCCGAGCTTGCCACTTGCCAGGCCGCGATCCCTTAGTCCCTGGGCCACGCGCTGGTAAGGGCTTTCATCCTCCTGCCACGTGCGAACGTCCGGCTGATCGCCATCTGGAGCATTGGCGATCTGTTCACGAGCGCGGCCTTCTTCAAATGCCGGACACACATAAAACGCCGCGCCCTTCGCCGGCAGTATCAGAGCGAACAAGCGCTCGCCGCCCCACCAGGAGATGCCGGTGAAATATTTCAGCGAAGTGCCCTCCGTGAGTACGATGGCATCGAGGGCGTTCTCACTCATCAAATGACGGGCGCGTTCCTGGCGTTCGCTCCGCTCTTCGTGAGTAATCGGCAAGGCTTCATTTTTACGGGACACCAACCGCGCCAGTGATGGCGGCAGGGTAGTGTCGCCCGGCTTCTGGTTTCTGGGCACGGCGGTTGCCATTAAAGGATGGGATAATGCGACTCCTGCCGCGACGCCGCCCGCCTCAAGAAACCGCCGCCGTGAAATCATGAACCCTCCGCCTCAAGATTAGACCGAGCTATTATAGGGGCTGAATCAGGATGCTGACGCATGAAGCCCTCCGTTGAAAAAAGGAGTCTCATTGATGGAATCCGGTTTTCAGTGTGCGGGATGTGGCGAGTGGAACGTCACCACCGTGGACGAGTCCGCATGACGCCGGCAGAACTACATTGAGGACTGCCAGGCTTGTTGTAAACCGAACATGCTCCTCGTTGAGTACGACACCGTCTTGCAAGGATTTCTTATCAGCGCCGAAACGGAGTGATGGCCACTGGCTGGGATTTGAAAATCTCTTGCGCGGACGCCTTCTGGGGCTATAGTTAGCTGTTCGAGGCAGGCAGCGGCATTTAACCGTATCGGGAGAGGATACACAGCAATGACAGCCACTTACACAGGCAGTGGACGCATGGTAGCGCATAACATGGTCACGACCCAATTCGAGTTGGATGGATTTCGCGTCACGCGGACGCTGGGGGTAGTGCGAGGCATCGTGGTGCGCTCGCGCTCGATCTTCGGCACAATCGGCGCGGGATTGCAGACTCTGGTTGGGGGCAACATTACGCTGCTTACGAACCTGTGTGAGAAGACTCGGTCTGAAGCGTTCGATGTGATGCTGATCCATGCTGCCGAACTGGGCGCCAATGCCGTGGTAGGTGCACGCTACGACGCAACGGAAGTGATGCAGGGCGTCACGGAAGTGTTGGCCTATGGGACTGCAGTGTTTGTTGAGCCCTCGAGGTAGCCCAGTCGCACGCGCCCGCCAAACATTAATCAGAATCCCCTGACTTGCAGGCTTTCACGTAATTGGGGTGTGGTCCCTCGTATTCGCCGGCTCTGAGATCGAACTCGAGACTGACATTGTCTGAGCGAATGCCAAGCGGTCCTTCAAGCCTCGCCGCGTCTGCCCCGATGTCTCCCTGCCAAACCTCGCGGGCGTCGACGAAGACCCGCAGTTCTTGTTTTTTCATCTCCGCACGCAGCGTGTGCGACTCCCCACTCTGCAAGTGAGGCACCGCCGAAGCCTTTTGCGGCTTGATATTAGTGTAGCCGTGGTTTGTACATTCTGCGCTGGTGTGCTGGCTGGGATTACGTTTGACAGAGACAACCAGCTTCGATTCGGGATCGATGCGCCACATCGCGTATACCAGATTGCACGGATCTTGCGCGTGCAACTTGAGCCCGAACTGGCGGCGCATCTGGCCCGCCCCCAGCGCCGATTCCGTTTTTGTCGGGCCCAGGTAGGTGAAGCGGACTTGCATCGATTGTGACGTCCACGCGTTCACGTAGGCGCGCATCTTGGGAGCATTCACGGTCAGGCGATCGCCCGCTGCGTCCTCAATTGTGCCTTCCGTTACGCAAAGCCTACTGCGAGGTATGGGAAACCACCCTCCGACCGGGAATGGCGCCGACGCAAAGCCAGGAAGGGTTAGTGCCACCCATCCATATATCAGGACAGCTCTTCCCAAATTCCTCATGTTTGTTCGGTCCAACGCGGCCCGAGAATCTCAATCTTTATATAACCAGCCTGCCGCCAGCGCGGCCAGGATTGCGCCCAGCCACATTTCGATCATCCAGCCAAAGGGAAGTCCTCGATCGCCGGCGAACCATGTAGCCTGGGCGAAGTTTTCCGGGAAGCCACCAAAGAAGCCAGCCAAAAAGCCTATCTTGAGCGCGGTGCCGGGACCAGGTCCGAGGGTCTGACGCGTCCACGCGTACAAGTGCGCGACCGCGATCGCCAGAATAAACAAGAGCACGATCCACTGGCCAACGAAGAAGGGATAGCGCGGCGTTTTCAGAAACAACCCCGCATTCTGGGCCGCCAGATAACGCGCATCGGTAACGACGAAACGGTTCACACCAAAGCTCCAGAGGTTCCAGACCACGCCTCCAGCCAAACCGCCTAGCCAAATCCTGCCTCGGTTCAGATGCATAAGCTCCTCCGAAAACTTTCGCCCAATAAACGCAGGCAGTGTACACCTACCAGCCGGAAAGACAAGTCACTGCCGAGGTATGGTCGTCAGCAATGAAATTCGCGCGCTTGTTGTTACTTAGCCTCATATGTGGTGGCGCGGCAACCAGTCACGCGGCGTCGTTTAAGTACATTCGCGAGGGGAATCCGCAAGATGTGCAAACCCACCCTGAGAGTGGAGTGGCCATGATGGGCGGCGGCAGCGATCTCGATGAAGCGTTTCGTTGGCTGTGCGGCAAGGCCAATGGCGGCGACTTTCTAATCCTGCGAGCGCATGGGGGCGCTGACTACAATCCCTAGGTCGACGGCTTGTGCAAGGTGAACTCCGTCGCAACGTTGATCATTCCCAGCCGGAAAGCGGCGGAGAAGCCGCGCGTAGCCGAGATCATTGCGCAGGCCGAGGTTATTTTCATTGCGAGCGGCGATCTGTCGGGTTACGTCAATTTCTGGAAGGGAACTCCTGTGGAGGCTGCCATCAATGCGCACGTGGCCGCCAACAAGCCTATCGGTGGAACCAGCGCGGGGCTGGCGGTGCTCGGCCAATTTGTCTACGGTTGCCTGGAGGATAAGCCAAATGACGCTGATCTGACATCGCGTGAAGTTCTGGCTGATCCCTACACCAAGCGCTTGACCGTGGTGCGCGATTTTCTGAAAATCTCCGCGCTCGAGAATATTCTCACTGACAGTCATTTCGCGAAGCGCGATCGCATGGGGCGCAGCCTGGGATTTCTGGCGCGGATCGTGCAACACGGATGGTCGAAAACGCCGCGCGAAATTGCCATCGACGAGAAGTCCGCTCTGCTGGTAGAAGCCAGCGGCGTTGGAAAGGTAGTTGGCACAGGCCTTGGGGTTTATTTTCTGCGAGTCACCGACGCGCCGGAAATATGCAAGCCTTGCCTATCGCGCGCCCACCGGAGCCACGCTCCGGACTCAAGAAAGAACCTGCAGAGGTATTTTCTGGCGTTGTGCGAAGGTGCGGCGCAAGGGGGATTGGGCTCACTTTCGCACAGGAAACTGCGCTACCAATGCGGAATGCAAGAAAAATATTGGCGAATAAATAGCGAATGAACCAGAAGCATTAACGCAATCCCTTGTGGTCGTATTTTTGGTTAACCACAAGATCTCGTAGTTTGTCGAATCGACTCTACGGCTGGGGCCTCAGCTTCAAGTTTGGGCTTGACAATCAACAACTTACGGGTAAGATGTGGAACAAAGTGGTACGAAGTGGTCAGCATAGTTAGATTCGTGGGAACGGGAAACCAATAACGAGGAGCCGGTGGGAAACCGACCCAAGAGCACGACAAACAGCCCGAACCACCCGAGTTTGACCCAACTTTGTGCCGTTTTTACCTCCCTCATTGCTGTGGCAGTTAAGGAAGTGCGCCAAACGCGCGATTTCGCATTCGCGCAAAGAACGCGCAAATGTTCGCCCGGCGCACCCAGATCCTTCGGCGCCAAAAGACGGCGCCTCAGGATGACAGAGCAAAAAAATGTTTCGCGGCAATCACCCAACTCGGGTCGACGAAAAGGGACGGCTCAAGATCCCGGCGGAGTTCAAGCGGGTGATCGACGAGAAGTACGGACAGCAATATTACATCACCAGCCTCGATGGCAAGGTTGCTCAAGTGTATCCCTTCGAGGAGTGGGAGCGGATCGAGCAGAAGTTGGCGGGGCTCTCCACTTTCAATCCTACGAAAAAAAAGTTTCTGGACCGCGTGAACTACTACGGACAGATGGTGGAAATGGATGGTCAGGGGCGGTTGCTGATGCCGCAACTGCTGCGGGAAGCGGCACAAATCAAAGGCGAGGTTGCGGTTACCGGCAATCTGACTCATTTGATCGTGCGCAACCTGGATTCGTACCGCAAGCAGGTCGAGGAAGAAAAGTTCACGCCTGACGATGAGAAGACGCTCGACGAATTGGGCATCTAGTGGGCGAGGGTTTTACAGAAACTCCTCAGGGGGTTGGTCATGGTGGTGGAAGGGAAGCCAGCCATGTTCCGGTTCTTTTAAAAGAAGCGATCGACTTTTTAAACGTGCGGCGTGGCGGGACTTATATCGACGCCACGGTGGGTTTGGGCGGGCACAGTTACGAAATCGCAAAACGCCTCGGCGCACCGGGACATTTGATTGGCCTCGATAAAGATCCAGCGGCGCTGGAGAGAGCGAAAGAGAAACTCGTCGTTAGTCATTCGTCGTCAGTCGTTGGCGAAACCGATTGGCCGAAGATTAGTTTGCGGCATCAGTCCTTCGGTGAAATTGCGAACGACCAACCGCCAGCGACCATCGACGGTTTGCTGGCAGACATCGGAGTCAGCAGCTTGCAGCTTTCCGATGCCGCGCGCGGATTTAGTTTTCAGGCGGATGGACCGCTCGACATGCGGATGGACCCGCACTCCGAGCATACCGCCGAACAAGTGGTAAACCACCTCGACGAGCGCGAGCTTGCCGATGTGATTTACGAATTCGGAGAGGAAAGGAGGTCGCGGAGAATCGCCAGAGCCATTGTCCGGTCGCGGCCGATACGATCTACCGCACATCTTGCGGATGTCATATCAGCCGCGGCCCGGCCAATGAATTCTGAGCAAAGAAGGATTCATCCAGCGACCAGAACTTTTCAAGCTCTTCGAATCTTCGTAAACCGTGAACTGGATGATCTGCGGGCGCTGCTGGAAGCGGCGCCCCGGATTCTCAAGCCAGGAGGACGCGTGGTGGTGATCAGTTTTCACTCGTTGGAAGATCGCATCGTAAAGGATGCCTTCCGCGAGGGCGGAATTAAGGACAAGTACTTCCGGGTACTGACCAAGAAACCGGTAACGGCATCGAAAGAAGAGCAGGATCGAAATCCGAGGGCCCGCAGCGCGAAGTTGCGCGCGGCGGAGAGAGTTTAGATTCCGGAAAACCTGCCGGAGTCCCCGGCATGGCTGTAGCAGGCGTGCCGGGCGTTCAGGTTCTGAAGAAAGTGGACGAAGATCCACAGAAGGAGCGAGCTAGAAGCTAGCCGCTAGAAGTTGAGTTCAGGATTCCGTGGTAGGAATCCGATTCTGAGGTTGGGAAATGTACACAGGAACGCTGATTAAGGATCTGATGGCAACGGTGGAGCGCGTCGAACGGCGCGCGCAACAGAAACGAATCGTCGACGAATGGATCGTCGATGAAATGGAACTGCGGCGGATGTTCGGACTGCAGCTTCCGCGGACGCATAGTGAACGGGTGTATGCGGGAGCGGCATAAATGGCGGCAGCAGCGGCAATCCACAGCGCAATCCCGCCGGCTCGGCGGAGTACATTCTTTACGGGAACCCCAGAGATTTACTTCGCCAAAGCGATCGACAACTCACGGCTGGTGAACGTGGAAGATCCCCGGCGCAATCGCGAGATGAAGCAGTTCGGCACGGCGCTCGCTTGCCTGTTCCTGCTGGTGTTCACCTATGCCTGGCAGCATTTCCGCGCGATTGAATACGGTTACCAGATCGAGTCGGCGAAGCGCGAGCTCAACAACCTCACCGAAATGAACCGCGCCCTGCGGTTGGAGGATGCTTCGTTGCGCGATCCGGAACGAATTGATGTGATCGCGCGCCGCATGGGGCTGGTCCCGCCGCAACCGGGGCAGGTGATTCGCATGGATAGCGCGTCCGAGGATGCGAACCGGCCGGTGATGGCGAGCATTGAGCCGGCGATAGTGATAGGCCGGTAAAGATCGACGGGAGATCGAGCCGAGTTGCGCTCGGCATGGACGGGTCAAAGACCCGTCACTACACGAACGTATTTGGCGGTCCGCCTCGACGGTGGTCCGCCATGTTTGTCTAAGGCCAGCGACCCGCGACAAACTACCAACGACGCGTTATGGCGATCAATTCCAACCTGGGTAAGAATTCCCGGCTCTACCTGCTGGGAGGAATGCTCTTCCTGTGGTGCGTGGCGATCTGCGGACGGCTGGTTTATTTACAGATTTTCCATTACGGAGCATTCGTAAAGCAGGCCGAACACCAACAGCAGCGCGAGATTCCACTTTCCGCCAAGCGCGGTGTGATCTACGACCGAGCCGGTCGCGAACTCGCGATGTCGGTTCTGGTGGATTCTGCGTTTGCTGTACCTACCGAAGTAAAAGACCTGCCCACGGCTGTTTCTCTGATCACTCGGATCACAGGCGAAGACCATAACGTTGTGCTGGCAGATTGTCGCAATCACAAAACTTTCTGCTGGGTAGCGCGGAAGGCGGACGACGAAACCATCGAGCGCATCCGGTCGCTGAATCTGCAGGGTATTCATTTCCAGAAGGAGCCAAAGCGTTTCTATCCCGCCCGCGACCTTGCGGCGCAGGTGGTTGGAACTGTCGGCATGGAGGACTCGGGCCAGAGCGGCATCGAGCATGCCTTCGATGACAAATTGCGAGGACGCGCGGGGAAGATGCTGATCTCCGTGGATGCGCGCCGGCAGTGGTTCTCCGACGTTGAGCAGCAGCCCGAGGCCGGCGAGAACTTGGTCCTGACCATCGACAAAAACATTCAGTACATCGCCGAGAAAGAATTGGATCAAGCGATTCACGATACGCAGGCAATCGCAGGCACTGTGATCGTGGAGAATCCGCACACCGGAGAAATTCTCGCGCTGGCCAACCGGCCGACGTTCAATCCCAATCTGCGAAAACAAATCACGCCGGGCGCACTGACGAATCGCGCGGTCAGCTATGTCTATGAGCCCGGTTCGACGTTCAAGCTGGTGACGATTTCGGCGGCGCTCGAAGAGAAGTTGACGAATCCGGATGAAGTTTTCGACTGCCAGATGGGATCGATCGTCTACAACGGCATGCGTATTCGCGACTCCAAGCCGCACGGACTGTTGCCGGTGTGGGGCGTGCTCGCGGAGTCGAGCGACGTCGGTTCGATCAAGATTGCGCTGCGCCTCGGCGAAGACCGCTACTATAAATACATTCGCGCTTTCGGATTCGGACAACAGACCGGCATCGAACTGCCCGGCGAAACGCGCGGTCTGACCAAACCTCCGAGCCGCTGGTCGAAAGTCTCGATTGCCGCGATTTCGATCGGACAGGAGATTGGCATTTCGCCGCTTCAGTTGGCCGGACTGGTATCTACTTTTGCCAACGATGGCGTATGGGTCGCGCCGCGCATCGTTGCAGGTAAAGTTGAGCCACAGGGCACACCGCAGACCGTGGCGTTTCATCCGGGGGCGTCGCGCCGTGTGATTTCGAGTTTCACTGCGGCCGAAATGCGTGCGATGATGCAGAAGGTTGTGCTCGAGGGCACGGGCCGCAAAGCGATTCTGGAAGGTTATACATCGGCGGGAAAAACCGGAACGGGGCAGAAGGTGGATCCGGCAACCGGCGCCTATTCGAAGACGAAGTATGTCGGATCGTTTGCGGGATTCGCGCCCCTGAACAATCCGCAGATTGTGGTTGCGGTTATTCTAGATTCGGCGGTGGGACCGCACCAGGGAGGCCAAGTGGCTGCCCCGGTATTTCGCCGCGTGGCGCAGCAGGCGCTCGAATACCTGCATACGCCGCACGATCTGCCGCTCGCGCCGCAACATCAACTGCTGCTGGCGCAGTCCAGCATGAAGGATAAGGACAAAGACCTGGAAGAAGGCACCCCCGATCATCCCGGTGAGCCACTGGAAACAGCGGAGGTAAATATCGATTCCGCGCAGCCATCAGCAGGCAAAGTTAAAGATCATGTGGAGCGGGCGCCCCTTCGGCAGGCTCAGGGCAAGCTCTCGCCCGCGACTGCCGACAGTGACGGAAGTGTGGTCCAGGCGGCGATGCGGCAAACTGAACCGACAGCAGGCAACCGAGGCCAGCCAGATCAGGCTCCGGCGAGCAATCTAGATGCTTCTGTACAGCCTACGTTGCCTGTGACCGGAACCGTGGTGTTAGACGTCGAGCAAGGAGGCATCGAAGTGCCGTCGTTCGTCGGCAAGACCGTCCGCGGCGCCGTGGAAGCCGCTCAGGATGCCGGATTGGAGTTGGAAGCCGTTGGCAGCGGCGTGGCCCGGCAACAGTCTCCGTCGGCAGGAACCCATGTGGCCTCAGGCGCGCACGTGACAGTGCAGTTCGGCCGTTAAAAATCGTAAACACAAAGGACACGGGGCTTCACAGAGGACCCCCGAATCCTTGATTTCTCTGTGATCCCTGTGTCCTCTGTGGTAAAGCCTCTTCCCGTTTGACCCGCCGAAAAACCGCGTGATACGGTAAACAGTCACACCATCCCGGCAGATCACCTGCTGCTCGCTGATTGAGGATCCAAAATTTGTCTTCTGTGGAAGCGACGCCCGCAAGCACCACTCCCGCCGTCCGAAAAACGGCACTGAATGCCGTCCATCGCCAGATGGGCGCGAAGATGGTCGACTTCAATGGTTGGGACATGCCGGTGGAGTATCCGGCAGCAATCGGGTGCGGCATTATCAACGAGCACATGGCCGTGCGCACCGGAGTAGGCATCTTCGATGTCAGCCACATGGGCGACATTCGCCTGGCCGGGCCACAGGCTCTGGCCGCGGTGCAGCACATTTCCATGAATGACGCTGCGCGATTGGCGATCGGGCAGGCGCAATATTCGGCGCTGCTCTATCCGCAGGGTACGTTCGTGGACGACGTGATCGTCCACCGGCTGGGCGCGGAGGAATACCTGCTGGTGATCAATGCGGGCACGCGCGAAAAAGACTTCGGCTGGGTGCGTGACAACACGCGCCAGTTTGACTGCGCCGTGGAAAATCTGTCGGATGACTTCACGCAGATCGCGATTCAGGGTCCGAAGGCTGTGGACGTGCTTCAAAAGCTGACCGACGCGGATTTAGGTGCGGTAAAGTTCTATTGGGTAACGCGCGGAACGGTTTGCGGGCTGAAAAACATTCTGATTGCGCGCACCGGGTACACGGCCGAAGATGGATTCGAGATTTACGTTCCTGCGGATGAGGCGACCAGCGTGCGCGTTTGGAACGAGATTCTAAATGCAGGCAAGGAATATGGCCTTGTACCTTGCGGCCTGGGCGCTCGCAATACTCTGCGACTCGAGGGCAAGCTGCCACTCTACGGTCACGAAATTTCCGATACGATTAACGTTTGGGAAGCCGGTCTCGATCGCTTCTGCAAGATGGAGAAGCCGGAGTTCGTTGGCCGAGACGCACTGGAGAGGGCAAAAGCCGAGGGCTTCAAACGCACGCTGGTCGGTTTGGAGATGACGGAACGCGGCATTGCGCGTGATGGATATAAGGTACTGGATGGCGGTGGGCGCGAGATTGGATATGTAACCAGTGGATCGCCCGCGCCGTTTTTGAAGAAAAATATTGCGCTGGCTTACGTGCCCGTTGCGTCTTCCGCTGTGGGCACGTCTGTGAAAGTGGAGATTCGCGGGCAGGGGGTAGGAGCACAGGTAGTGCCGACACCGTTCTATAAGCGGCCGAAGAAGTGAAATGGAGCGGTAGCGGCGGCATCTTGCCGGCTGTCCTGAGGGCGTCTCGTCCTCGGAGGCGAGACGCCGCCACGGCAGGCGCCGCAGGCGGCGCTACAAATTAGCGAGCCACGAATTAGGAGCTAGACGCCATCATGGCCTATCCAACAGATCGCAAATACACGAAAGAGCACGAATGGATTCAGCCGAGCGGAAGCACAGCCACGGTCGGAATTACTGACCACGCACAGGAATCGCTGGGCGACATTGTGTTTGTCGAACTGCCCAAAGTGGGTGCGGAACTTGCCGCGGGCAAGACATTCGGAACGGTCGAATCGGTCAAAGCTGTGTCGGACCTTTACGCGCCCGCTTCTGGGACCGTCGCCGAGGTGAACACAAATCTGGCTACTGCGCCAGAGTCGGTGAATAAAGATGCGCACGGCTCGTGGATGCTGAAGATCAATTTGAAGAATCCGAAGGAACTGGATTCACTGCTATCCGCCGCTGACTACGAGAAATTCGTCGCGGAAGAGGGCGGCGGACACTGAAAATGACTTCGGACTTCAAACCTCGGGCCCTGGCAAATCATCGCCGAAAACCGACACCTGAGGCTCTGTCTGAGGTCTGACGTCCGACGCCCAGGTGCAATCGAAGTGGCTCCGTGTAACATCTAATCAACTTCCTATGCGCTATCTACCCAAATCTCCGGCTGACCGCGAAGCCATGCTGAAAGCCATTGGCATGCGCACGGTCGACGAACTGTTCGCGCCCATTCCCGCCGAATACCGGCTGAGCCGCGACCTCCAAGTCCCGCACCAGATGGCAGAATCGGAAATCGTGGACTATTTTCGTCAGCGCTCGCGGGAGAATGGTGAAGGCTACGCCAGCCTTCTGGGGGCAGGCGCCTACTCCCACTACCGCCCCGTTATCATCGATTCGCTGATCTCGCGCGGCGAGTTCCTGACTGCCTACACGCCCTACCAGGCGGAGATTTCGCAGGGCACGCTGCAATCGATTTTTGAATTTCAGACCATGATCTGCGAGCTGACCGGCATGGAAGTGGCCAACGCTTCCATGTACGACGGATCAACCGCCGCAGCCGAAGCTGTGATGATGACTGTGCGCCTCAGCGGACGGCGGTCGGTAATCGTGGCGCAAAGTTTGCATCCGGAGTATCGCGAGGTGCTCGCGACTTACGCGACGCATCAGGGAATGCCGCTGTCAGTCGCCGGTTTCGGGGAAGATGGGCGCGTGAATCTGAAGGAGATGGAGAGGTCCATCACTCCGGAAACAGCGTGCGTGCTGATTCAGTCGCCAAATTTCTTTGGCACGATTGAAGACGTAGCAGCGATTGCCGAAATCGTTCACAAGCACGGTGCGATGCTCGTTGTCTCGATTGCAGAAGCGGTCTCGCTGGGAATCGTGGAGCCGCCGCGGGAAGCGGACGTGATCGCGATGGAGGCGCAATCGTTCGGCGTGCCCTTGGGATTTGGCGGTCCCTACTGTGGAGTGATTGCAACCAGAGAAAAATTCGTGCGACAGATGCCGGGGCGGTTGGTCGGCCAAACGGTCGACAAGCAGGGCAAACGCGGGTTTGTGCTGACCCTCGCTACGCGCGAGCAACACATCCGTCGCGAAAAGGCGACTTCGAACATTTGCACGAACCAGGCGCTGGTGGCGCTGATGGTGAATATCTTTATGACGGTCTATGGCAAGGTCGGGTTGAAAGAGTTGGCGAAGCAGAACCTGGCCAAGACGGCATACGCCGCTGCGCAATTCGCGAAGCATGGCAAGGTTCTGTTTGCGGCGTCGCCTCGCTTTAACGAATTTGTGGTGGAAACCAAAGAAGATCCGCTTGCCATCAACAACCGGTTGCTGGGACACAAGATTGTGGGGGGGCTTCCGCTGAAGAAGTTTTATCCCGAACTTGGCAACGCAGCGTTGTGGTGCTGCACAGAATTGACGACGCGCAGCGCGATCGACACAGCCGTGGCATTGGTAGCCGGAGCGGACGGATCCGAACCACTCACCAAGGAAGAGCCTACAGTGGAGGAGGTTGCGCGGTGACGGAAGGCGATCTAGGGCGGGAGAGTTATTCTGCAGAGATATTGGACTTAAGACTCGACGAATAATTATGAAGCACCCGACTCGCAAAGCTACCACGCACGTCAACCAGAACGAGGGACTGATCTTCGAAAAGTCGTCGGCCGGAAAAGCCGCGTGGAAGCTGCCGCCGCTCGATGTTCCGGAAGTGGATACGTCGAAGCTGCTCGGTTCATCGGAAAGAAAAGATCTCGGCAATATGCCCGAGGTGAGCGAGATTGAAATCATCCGCCATTTCACGCGGCTTTCAACGTGGAATTACGCAATCGATCTCGGAATGTATCCGCTCGGCTCTTGCACGATGAAGTACAACCCGCGAGTGAACGAAGCCGTAGCGCGAGTGGAAGGACTTGCGAACCGGCATCCGTACCAGCCAGAGAAGATTTCGCAGGGTGCGCTGCAGATTCTGAAGACCCTCAGCGAGTGCCTGATTGACATTACGGGCATGGATGCCATCACGCTGCAGCCCGCGGCTGGCGCGCATGGCGAGATGACCGGCCTACTCATGGTGCGGGCGTATCACCACGCCCAGGGACGTCCGCGGAAGAAGATTCTGATTCCCGACTCAGCTCACGGAACGAATCCGGCGACGGCGGCGATGGTGGACTACGCCGTAGAGAACTTGAAATCAGATTCGCGGGGCATGGTGGATATCGGCGCGCTCGAAGCGCAGATGAACGAAGATGTTGCTGCTCTAATGCTGACCAATCCCAACACCCTGGGAGTTTTCGAACAGCAGATTCATAAGATCGCCGACATTCTGCACGCCAAGGGTGGCTTGCTCTACATGGATGGCGCGAACATGAACGCGCTGGTAGGAAAAGTGCGGCCGGGCGATTTTGGCGTCGACGTGATGCACTTGAACCTGCACAAAACTTTCTCGACGCCGCATGGCGGCGGCGGGCCGGGATCGGGCCCGGTGGCCATCAAGAAAATTCTCGAGCCCTTTCTGCCGAAGCCTGTATTGGTCACGAAGACCGATGGCACGTTGGGCTTTGAGTACGATCGTCCGCAGTCGGTGGGACGCGTGCGCGCGTTTTATGGCAACTTTGGAATGTTTGTCCGCGCTCTGGCATATATCCAGGCCAATGGACCAGATGGCTTGCGTCAAACCACGGAAGACGCTGTGCTGAACGCGAACTATATTCGTAAGGGCCTCGAAGGCACCTACGATTTGCCGTATTCCACACCGACCATGCACGAAGTCGTTTTCAGCGACAAACTGCAAGCGAAAAAAGGCGTGCGTACCATGGACATTGCCAAGCGGCTGATCGACTATGGCTTCCATCCCTACACGACAGCATTTCCCCTGATCGTTCCCGGCGCGCTGATGATCGAGCCCACCGAAAGCGAGTCGAAAGAAGAGATGGATTTATTTATTGACGCCATGAAGTCGATCGCGGCAGAAGTGGAAGAAGATCCGCAGACAGTACTCGATGCGCCACACTCCACGCGGGTTTCGCGGTTGGATGAAACGGCAGCCGCCAGGAAGCCGGTGTTGCGATGGAAACCAGCCTCCAAGTAGTGGAGTAGCGCCGGCGCTACCCTTACTTCGCCGAGATGTCCACGGAAGCGCGGGTCGTCTCCCAATCGATGTGCATCGTGCAGCTGCTCCCGGATTTATCGTAGGAGATGGTGAAGTTCTCAACCGACGATGGCAACTTCGAAACCTTCATATCGACACGCGCCAGTTCGTCGCCCTCATACTTGTACGGAATGCCCCACTCCCCCGTCTTTTTGTTGATGATCAGCGTCCATTTATCGGCATTGGGCACGGTGAAAATCGTATAGCTGCCCGCAGGCACGCTCTTGCCGCCAATCGCAATATCGGCGCTGGTGACGAAGGTTGTGGCTTCATTGGCCCCAGTACGCCAGACTTCGCCGAAGGGCACCAGTTCACCATAAATCTTGCGGCCTTTCATACGTGGACTGGAGTAATCGGTCTTGATGCTTTTGCCGCCCCCGAGATCGCATGTAGCTGAGGCCGGGGGGCTGGGCTTGCCGCCTCCCATTTGAGCGAAGGCAGCGGTTGTGAACAGGATCGCGAGCAGCGTAGGAAGGGCGATTCGTTTTTGCATGATCTCTCCTTAAGAAAGCACTTAGCAGTTAGCAATTAGCATTTCGCCCTCGGTCAGTCGGCGCACGTCCATCGAGCTTCGATTGACCAAGTGCGAGCTAAGTGCTGATTGGATTGACGCGCGAACCAGGCTATCGAAAGCAATTATGCTCTCGTAGACGCGGACGTTACAATCATCTCATGCCGGTATTCGAGGATAAGCAGGAAGAACTGGAACATTACGAGACCATGATGGGCGTGCCGCGCGGTCGACTCGCCGTGACCATGGACACGATTACGGATGCTATGGCGCTGGTCGGCCAGCACGGCGTTTATTGCCAGAGCCAGCGTTGGCCGGGCAAGCCGGTGATGGATATCCAGATCATCATGAAGAGTCTCACCGATGCGAAGGAACTGATCCAGAGCGTGATGGAAGAACTGAAAAAGAATCCATGATCGATTCGTCGATATCTAAAATCGCCAGGCTTAAGATTCCATTCTCAGGAGGATTTTTCATGCGTGTAAAGAACTGGCCCGCGATGTGGGCTGGGGCGTTGTTGTCCTTGGCGGCGATTTCCGCTTTCGCGCAAGCTGCGGCGCCGGCCGCGCCTGCAACCTTGACTTCCCAGGAGCGGGAAGCGGCGCTTAAGCAGTTCGAAACCACGCGGGATAACTTTTTGAAATCGATCGCCGGACTTTCGCAGGCGCAGTGGACATTCAAACCGGCGCCGGATCGCTGGTCCGTGGCGGAGGTCGCCGAACACATTACCGTCTCAGAATCCACACTTCTCGGGCTGGTGCAGAAGCAAATCATGACGTCTCCTGCGACCCCTGAGAAGCGCGAACAAGTGAAAGGCAGGGACGAGCTGATTTTGCAAAAAGTGCCGGATCGCAGCCAGAAAGTGCAGGCCCCAGAGTTTCTTCGTCCCACCGGCCGCTGGGCGACGGAAGCCGACCTCACGAAAGCATTTGAGGAAAGTCGCAAGGCGACGATGGACTACGTCCGCAGCACCGACGACGACCTGCGCGACCATTTCTTCGATCATCCCATGTTAGGGACTATGGATGGTTACCAGTGGCTGCTTTTAATCTCAGCTCACAGTGCCCGTCATACGGCGCAGATCGAAGAAGTGAAGGCTGACCCGAACTTCCCGAAGAACTGAAGAACCCTGGAAAAACGAGAAATCGAAAGCAAAGTCACGCGCACGACGCTACGGCTTCACCGTAACCACGACAACACCGTGAGAAGCCACGGGCGCGGAAAACTTTCCCGTAGATTTTCCTAATTCTTTGTGCTGCCACAAATCGCGTACCGCAGCGCTCAAGTGATTGGGATAGCCGATGTCTTCCCAGTTCGCTGAGATTTCCTGTTCCACGCCGCTGCGATTCAAGAGGAGAACCGCGCGGCTTCCATCTTTCAACTGCTTTGCCCAGACTTCAAAGTCGCCGCTCTTCCAAACTCGCTCACCCTGGCGGCCGAGCGGATCCTGATCTACCCCAATTACTTCTTTATTCGGTATCCGTCATTCCTCCGTTGCCAACCTCGAGCATGTCGGGGTCATTCCAATGTCCGGGGCCGGCGTAAGACCCCAAGCCGACCTGCAGGTCGAGGATCGCGAGCATGCCATTCGAGCAGCAACTGCCATCCGGCCACTTGTTCTGGCCTGTCCATCGGTCGCTGATGTCACCGGTGGTGCGCCACATATTTCCACCGACTTCTTTTCCCCACAGCCACGGCTTCGCAGTGCCCCACTCGCAAATGCTGAGGACAACGGGACGACCGGCTGCATCTAACGCGGAGCGAATGTTGGCGTAAGATGCTTTCGCATCCTGCGTGGTAGTGTTGCACCAGTCATACTTCAGATAGTCAACACCCCACGTGGCGTATTGCAAAGCGTCCTGATATTCGTGGCCGAGGCCGCCGGGACGGCCGGCGCAAGTCTTCGAGCCGGCGTCGGAATACACACCGAATTTCAGCCCCAACGAATGAATGTAGTCGCCGAGGGCCTTCATGCCGTGTGGAAAGCGCTGCGGATCGGCGACGATGTTGCCATTCGCGTCGCGGCTCACCTGCCAGCAATCATCGACGTTGATGTATTCGTATCCTGCGTCCTTCATGCCGGATTTCACCATCGCATCGGCCATACTCCGGATCATGTCCTCGTTAACGTCGCATGCGAACTTGTTCCAGGAATTCCAGCCCATGGGAGGAGTGAGCGCGAGGCCGGCGGATGCAGGCTCGTCTTTCTGGGCGACGAGCGAGAGCGCGCCGAGAGCGATGAAGATGATCAGGTATCGGGCCTTCATCGGATATTTGTACCAGAAGGGAAGAGATAGAACGAAACCGCAGTAGTCGCTGGAGGACAGAGGATTTTGATTCCTCTGTCCTGTAAATGTCGACTCTGGTCCGGTTCTAACCCAGCGAGTACTTTCCGCGCTCGATCATCTTCTGTGCTATCTGCTGGCGGAGTTCGATCGTGTTGAATGGCTCGTACTTGCCAAGACGGCGCAGAATTGCAAGCTGAGTTCGGAGCATGTCGCCGTCGGCAACAGCGGCAATAACTTTCTTTGCTGCTGACTCGACCTTTTCCATCGCCTGCGAGAGATAAACTCGCGTCATAGCAACCGGGAGAGCGGCCGCGGCTTCACCTTTGGTCTCGGCGATTTTCTGCGTACGCAAAACGGCCGACTCCATCGCGTAAGTTTCAATGGTCATATCGGCGATGGCGCCCATAATCTCCTGCTGGTCCTGGATCGCCTGCATGTATTTCTGTGTAGCCGCTCCCGCAACGAACAGGCCTAGTTTCTTAGCCTGGCCGATTAGTTTGTGTTCTTCGGCAAGTGGACCGTCGAAATCCTCTCCCGTCGACGGCCCAGAGAGCACTTCATCCATCAGCTTCTTGATGGCGGGCATCAGCGGCAGTTGGCCACTCATGGCACGCTTCAGCAAGAATCCTGTAATGATGAGGCGGTTGATTTCGTTGGTGCCTTCGAAGATGCGGTTGATGCGGGCGTCGCGGTAGGCGCGCTCGGCGGGATATTCTTCGACGAAGCCGTATCCGCCGTAGATCTGCAAGGTCTCGTCGACAACGTAGCCGACCATCTCAGAAGCCCACACCTTGATGATCGAACACTCGACTGCGTATTCCTCGATAGCTTTGCGAGTTTCTTTCATCGCGTCAGCCGCGGATTTGTCGACTTCGTTGAGCGCTTCGTCCATCATGCCCACCGTGCGATAGACCAGCGACTCCCCGACGTAGATCAGCGCGGCCATGTTGGCGATTTTCTCCCGCACCAAGCCGAAGTCGGCAATGACTTTGTTGAACGCCTTGCGCTGTTTGGCATAAGCGATCGCATGTTCGAGAGATACGCGGCCGCCGCCGACGCACATCGCACCCAGCTTGAAGCGTCCGATATTCAGAATATTGAAAGCAATGATGTGGCCCTTGCCGATTTCGCCCAGCAGATTTTCCGCCGGAACTTTGCAGTCATTGAGAATGATGGGGCAAGTGGAAGATCCGCGAATACCCAACTTGTGCTCTTCAGCGCCAATCGAGAACCCGGGGAACGTTTTCTCCACCAGGAATGCAGTGAACTTCTCGCCGTCGATCTTCGCAAAGACTGTAAACAGGTCAGCAAAGCCGGCGTTGGTGATCCACATTTTTTCGCCGTTCAGGATGTAGTGCTTGCCATCGGGCGAAAGCTGGGCGCGGGCGCGGCAGTTCATGGCATCGGAGCCAGAGGAAGCTTCCGACAACGCATACGCTCCTACTAGCTCGCCCGTAGCCAGGCGCGGCAGGTATTTCTTCTTCTGATCTTCGGTGCCGAAATAGACTAGGGGCAACAAGCCGATGCCGCTGTGCGCGCCCCAAGTCGTGGCAAATCCTGCGTATTGGGCGATGTGATCGGCGATGACCGCGGCCGTGACTTTATCCAACTCGAGGCCGCCGTACGCCTCAGGGATCTCAGCGCCGCTGAGGCCCAGTTCACCGGCCTTCTTCAGTAGATCGCGCGAAATGGAGAAATCCTTATGCTCCATTTTCTCGACATTGGGCAGGATTTCATTGACGGTGAATTCTTCGGCCGTCTGCCCAATCATTTGTTGTTGTTCGGTAAAGTCTTCGGGGGTGAAGACTTCGTCGGGGCGGCGAGATTCGAGCAGGAAGCTGCCGCCGGAGATTCGAGTTTTGGGTACTGCAGTCGTAGTGGCCATATAATCAATCCTCGAGAAAAATGCGGAACAAGTTAGCAAGATTGAGAAGCACACATAATTCTAATGCGTAGTCGGCGGGAATGATAGGAGGAGAAACACCCTGGTTTTCCCGCGTTTTGTGGCTAAATTTGCTGAAGTTGCCGAGCCGGTAACGCCCTCAAGCTTGTGCCTGGCTAGCGAGACCGCGAGGGTTGATCTAATGATCCGTATCTGAGGGATCTATATTTGAACGATCCACAAACCCACGGCCCTCAAAGCGACAGCGGGTCGAGCAGCCGTGTTCGACAACTCGATGCAGCCTGGTTCCACAGCATCTGGTAGCGCTGCCGCGCCCCCTCGTGGCTTTGCGTGAGCTCGCTGCAGTCTGGCGCGGAGCGATTGTTCGCGCAGGCGGTTTGCATCTGCCCATCGATTCCCCGTAGTTCGTTAGCCAGCGCTGATGCTCTTGCTTCTATGGTTGCACAGTCATCCGCGGCGGCAACGCAGAATACGCCATTCCAGTATTGGTTCGCCAGGCATCGATAAGCGGGTGAGCACGCCGCGGTATCCCAGTATCTACCCTGCCGGCACAAATTGTTCGTGGCGACGCTGACGACGCATCCTCCGTTCTTCCCGGCAGTTTCTCCGGGAGGACACTGGCATGTCTTGCCCTTGCAGATAGGACGCCGCCGATCCGCCTCGGCAGGCTGCGGCGCGGGCTTGCGGAACGGATGACGCAGAAACGCGATCAATCCTCGATGCGCCGGCTGCGGATTCTTACTAGATACTGCGGCGTTATGGTCTTGCACGCGCGCGTTCTTCTCGCTCTGAGGCTTGGCTGTCGATCCCGCAGTGGAGCCGCGAAAAGCTAATCCGGAACTATGGCTGGTCGGGGAGGCAGAACTGGAAGAGTGGCTGCTCGACGAGTAACTGCCCGAACTGGATCCGCTTGAATAGCTGCTATGAGAACCACCGGAACTTGAAGAACTGCTCGAAGAGCCACCGGAGCTTGATCCGCCTCCGGAAGAATGTTGAGCAAACACAACTGGGGAGACTATCAGGAGGACTGCAACCAACAGGCTGGAGAGCTTCATAGAGCACCTCCCACCAACCGCGGCCGACTTTGCCGGCTTGCATCAATTAGACTCAGCCGTCCATCTCAAGGGTAGCGCAGAACCGAGTAAAAGAGCGTAACCATTCGGTAAAGAATTGTTACGCAAGATTCTCGAAAATTCCGGCCGCACCCATGCCTCCGCCAACACACATGGTCACCATGCCATAACGTACGTTGCGGCGCTTGAGTTCGCGGAGGACGGTTGCCGTCAGCTTGGCTCCGGTACAGCCCAGAGGATGTCCCAGCGCGATTGCGCCGCCGTTGGGATTCACTTTCTCAGGATCAAGCCCGCCTTCTTTGATCACGGCGAGGGACTGCGCCGCGAAGGCTTCATTCAATTCGATCACGTCGATGTCGGAGAGCTTCAGCCCCGCCATTTTCAGAGCTTTCGGAATCGCGAATACCGGGCCTAGTCCCATCTCTTCCGGCTTGTATCCAGCAGTGGCGAATGAAACGTAGCGGGCCAGCGGTTTTATGCCGAGAGCCTTCGCACGCTCGGCGGACATGACCACGGCAGCGGCCGCGCCGTCGGACATCTGCGAAGAATTTCCAGCCGTCACTGTCCCCTTCACGTGAAATGCCGGCTTCAACGCGTGCAATGCTTCGAGCGAAGTATCGGCGCGCGGACCCTCGTCCGTTTTGAAAATAATTTCTTGCCGCTTGGGCTTCGACCCATTCGGGGTTGTAAAGCTCACCGGCACAGGTACGACCTCGTCGTCGAACCTTCCCGCCTGAATCGCCGCGATGGCCTTCTGGTGGCTGCGCAGCGAGAATTCGTCCGCCGCCTCGCGCGTGATCCCAAAACGCTGCCCGACCCGCTCCGCTGTGAGGCCCATATTGAGATATGCGTCCGGATAGTGGTCGACGAGCCACGGATTTGGCGAAACTTTGTGGCCGCCCATGGGAATCATGGTCATCGACTCGGTGCCGCCGGCGACGATTACCTCTGCGCCGCCGCTCATAATACGTTCCGCAGCCATCGCAATCGCTTGCAATCCCGACGAACAGAAACGATTGATGGTGAGCGCCGAGACTTCCACCGGCAACCCAGCGCGCAGAGAGGCAATGCGGGCCACGTTCATCCCCTGCTCCGCCTCGGGCATGGCGCAGCCGAGGATGACATCTTCAATCTCTTTTCGATCGAGTTCAGGCACGCGCTCCAGCGCGCCTTTAATCGCGACCGCCGCTAGTTCATCGGGGCGAGTCGCACGGAGCGTGCCTTTATGGGCGCGTCCTACGGGAGTTCGAACAGAGGAGGCGATGATGACTTCACGCATGGGTATCGACCCTCATGATTGCCGTTGTTGCGCTGGGTGTGGGGAGCCGCTCCCCTTCCCGGCGCATGCCCGCGAGGTAAAACTCCATCGTATCTTTGATGAGTTTCTTCACCTCGTCTAATGTTTTTCCCGCCGCGCTGAGTCCGGGCACGTCAGGAGAGTAGGCACCCCAACCTGCGGCTGACTTCTCGTAGATAACCAAGTATTTCATTATCTCGTGCGCTTCATATATTGTTCAACGTTCGCGGCAGAAAGTCCACTAACCGCAGTTTCTTAACAGTAACCGCTTCCCTTCGATGTTGAGCGCTGTGAAGCCGGGCCATCTAGTTTTCCCTTGGAGTTTTCTAATCTGCCTTTTCGTTGGTTGAACTCACCGGATTCGAGGCGGTTTACGATTCTTTTACTTAGCCGGTGCGTAGAAATAGTAGTCCGCAGAGTAACTGACTTTGGCTTCAGCGTCGCGATGAGACGCATCGCAACCCTCAGCCGGCGGCTGGCCGCCATGTGTGTGAACTCGCTGAATTGTTGTTACGGGGTCGAGTGTCCCTTTTCCCGCATGGCTGACGACCTTCACCAGCAGCCATGGAATCGAATCCGGATCAAGCGAATCCACCTTGGCCGCAGCTTTGCCGGTAACCTCGCTGCCCTCCTTCAGCTTCCAGGTTGGACCGGCGGAATGCTGGCCGATGACTTTGTCCTTCCGGTCGTGAAGGTCCGCCTCTGGCGCTTTCAGTGTCCAGCTGAACTTGCCGTCCGCTGCGGCTTGGCACGTGTATATCTGAGATCCGGTCGCGTGGGTGTACAGCACAACTTCCTCGCCCGCGGGAGCCTGGATCGAGTCGGGCACGTCGGGCGGTTCCTCTTTCGTCTGCGGAGAATCTTTCTGGGGGTTGGCTTGAGCATATGCGAATCGAGCACCAACAATGAGAACGGTCAACCCGATAACCGCGGCCGCAGCTAGTGGAAGCTTTCGCATTAACGGCGATTGTAGCAGGCAAAATCTTCTGGGAAAAATATTTGGAGAGATTCGAAAAGCGTCTACGGCTTCGCCCAGTCTTGCCAGGAGAGTCCCTTCACGCGCGAGAACTCGGAGACGTTGGCTGTCACCAGCGTGAGTTGACGCGCCAAGGCCTGACCGGCGATGAGGTAGTCGTATCCCCCGATAGGTCTGCCGTCGGCTTCCAAGGAGGCTCGGACCGAGCCTGCCGCACGGGAATCCTCGTGGTTGAAGGGAATCGTGATGACTGCACTGGACAGGAGCGCTTCGAAGCGCTGGGTATTTATTTCAATGCGTGCGCTCTTTGCAATTCCATACCAGAGTTCAAAAGCCACGACGGAGGAGATATAGATTTGGGAATCCCCCCGAATCGCCTTCTCAAAGCGGTTGCGAACGGAGGCCGGCGCCCCGTTCATCAGCGCGATGCAGGCGTTCGTGTCCAGCAGGTAGTTCACTTAAGAGCCGGTCTCTTGGTCGCGGGGGGCTGTTTGTCGCGGGATGGAAACGGTTCGGAATTCAATTCATCGAGTCTCCGGAACAATTCCGCCGGATCTTGAATGATTGGTTCGAGAAGAACGCCCTCGCCCACCCGTCGAATGCGTACCCGGTCCCCGCTAAAACGGAACTCTTTCGGAAGCCGTACCGCTTGGCTTCGGCCGTTCTGGAAGAGCTTGGCGATATCGGTCTTTGGCATGTAGCAGGTCGCTAAATATATATCGGTAGTATATACCAAGGCAAATTCATGGGCAAGAGTATCTCGCCCCATCTAGCGTCGGATGGCCAGCTGCGACAAGACTGCATTTTCAACGGCGGCGAGATCAGCCCGAGATAAGACTCCCAATCTGCGTTTCAGCCGTTTCTTGGACGCGGCCATGATCTGGTCAGCCATAGCTTTGCATTTTTCGCCGTTGAGGGTCACAAGGGCTTCACCGGGATAGACTCTTGCTATTTGGCTGGTTATCGGAATCACAATCACGCGGTGGAGTGCGGCATTCGCGGGATCGTTGCTGAGGATAATGGCCGGACGTGTCTTGCGGATTTCACCGCCGACCGAAGGGTCGAACGAAGCCCACCACACTTCACCTCTAATCGGATGCATCGCCAATTAAACCTTCGATCCACTCTTCCGCTTCCCGCTCCCGCTCCGAATCACTGGCCATTTCCCGGTACTGGGCGATTAGGCTGTTTGGCGACTCTTCGGCGGCCGCGCGCGCAGCCTCCTCAACTTTAGGTGCGGCATAGCCATCGACTACGAACCAAGTGGGCTGTCGGCGAGACATCGGATTCCCTAGGGGCTGCTCAGCACTCCCGTTCCAGCGAGTGGCGATCACGGGTTCCCCGTCCCACAAGATGCGAGCGACACTCATGCCGCCCTCACCCGGATCGTGGATTACCTCGAGAATGCCTCCCACGCGCTTTCTTGGAGACAAAACTGCTTCGGGGCGAACATATGACATAGCACATTCCTCCAGCTATGATGCTAGCTACAGACAGAGCTATTGTCAATAGCTAATATAAACCAAGGGGCGTTGCCCCGGAGTCTTTCAGCCGTTCTCTAATTCCTCAGCGTCTTCCCCGTCTTCAACGTGTACTGAATCCTCTCCTGGGTCTTCTTCTGCCCGCAAAGGGATTTGAACCCTTCACGCTCTAGGTCGAGGATGTACTGCTCGCTGACCAGCGAGCCGGGCGTAACGTTGCCGCCGCAGAGGACTTCGGCGATCTTGCCGCCCAACTTCACTTCATAATCGGTGATGTAATCGCCCTGGCGCATCATGTGGACGCCCATCTTGAGCGTGGCCAGAAGATTCTCGCCCGGAGCGGGGATGTCGGTACGCGGAACAGGCGGCTCGTACCCAGCACGCACCAGTTCCAGGACGCGAGCCTTAGCGTCGGAAAGAACGCGCTCCCGATTCATTGTGATGCGGTCACGCTCGTCGAGAAAACCGAGAGAGCGCGCCTCATGGGCAGAAGTAGCGACCTTCGCCGTCGCAATGAGTTCGAACGCCCGCTTCATGGCCTCCAGCATCTCGATCGATCCGGCTAGCGCATCGCCAGAAATTCTGCCGCCGCGGCCGGCACTAGCGCCATCAACTGCGCGGAGCAGCATTTCTTTGCAGCCTCCGCCGCCTGGCAGCAAGCCAACTCCCACTTCTACCAACCCCGTATAAAGTTCCGCGTGTGGCTGCCGGGCCGCGGCGTGCAGGGAAATTTCCGTACCGCCGCCCAGGCACAGGCCAAAGGGCGCGGACACCACCGGCTTAGGCGAGAATTTGACGGCCTGAGTCATGCCTTGGAATTGGCGAATGGCAAGGTCTACGTCGTCCCACTCTTCTTCCTGCACGCTCATCAGCAAGAGCATGAGGTTGGCGCCAACCGAAAAATTCGTGGCGTCGTTGGTGATGACGAAGGCGTCAAAGTTATCGCCGGGTCCGTTTGGTTTCAGGGTTTGACTGATAAGGCTGATGATGTCGGCGCCGAGTGAATTCATCTTGCTGTGAAACTCGATGCAGCCCACGCCATCGCCGAGATCAACCAGCGACGCGCCAGAATTTTTCTTCACCACGCCGTTCGATTTCTTGGCCACCGTGACCGACCACACTCCCGCCGGCACGTGCGCCGGCTCCCAGTCCTCAGTGCCCAAATCCCAGTACTTGCGCCCGGAGGGTGATTTCGGATCATCGTGGTACCAGGTTTTCCGGCCGGCCTCGAGAAGTCTTTCGACATTCGCTGCCACCGGCTTACCTTCTTTTTTCATGCGGGCAACAGTCGCTTCAACGCCGGCAGCATCCCACAGTTCGAAGGGACCAAGCTCCCAGTTGAAGCCGAGGTGCATGGCGCGGTCGATCTCAACGATCGAGTTAGAGATTTCTGGCACGCGGTTGGCGCAGTAAGTCCACAAATCGGAGAGTGCCGACCATAGGAATGCCCCGGCCTTGTCGCCTTTCTGTGGACTGCCCTCCAGGCCGAGCAACATGCGCAGCCGTGCGCCCGTGTCTTCGATGTTTTTCGCCATGTCGAGCGCGGCGAACTTCGGCTTCTGCCGGGGATGGTATTCCAGCGTCTTCCAGTTGAGAGCCAGGCGCTCCTCTTCTTTGCCTTTACTGTCCTTCACTCTTTTGTAGAAGCCGCCCTTGGTTTTATCGCCTAGCCATTTGCGCTGCAACATCTGGGTGAAGAAGTCGGGCAATCGAAGATCGCTACGCTCGTCGTGGACGTTTGTAGTCATGTTCCCAACCACGTGGCCCAGAATATCCAAACCGACCAAGTCGATGGTGCGGAACGTTGCCGACTTCGGCCAGCCCACGGCTTGCCCGGTCAGCGCATCGACGTCTTCGATACTGAGATCCATTTCCTGCATCAGGCGCATCACGTTCAACACTGAAAAGGTGCCGATGCGATTGCCGATAAAGTTGGGCGTGTCTTTGGCAATGACGACTCCCTTGCCCAGGCGCACGTCGCAGAAATGCGCAATGGAATCGATGGCCGCCTGATCAGCGTCCGGCGTGGGAATAATTTCCAGCAGGCGCATGTATCGAGGGGGATTAAAGAAGTGCGTGCCGAACCAGGCCCAGCGAAAGTCGTCGGAGAATCCCTCGGAGATTTTCCCCACGGGTAGGCCACTGGTGTTGGTGGTGACGATGGTGCCGGGTTTCCGAATGGCTTCAACTTTGCGCAAAAGAGCGCGCTTGATCTCGAGGTTTTCGACGACGGCCTCGATGATCCAATCCACCTCAGCCAGCTTCTTCAAGTCGTCCTCAAAGTTGCCGACAGTAACCAAGCGGGCAAGCGAAGGCTCCATAAACGCCGCAGGCTTGGATTTCTTTGCGGCGTCGAGACCAGCCGCAGCGATTTTGCTCCGCGCCGGAGCATCGGCGTCTGGAGGAACGATGTCGAGCAGGTAGCTGGGGACCCCAGCGTTGGCGAAGTGTGCGGCGATGCGGGCACCCATGGTTCCGGCGCCGAGAACTGCGACTTTATTAATCCGCTTCATTAGTTAGCCTCATAAGAATTCTTAACCACAGGGAACGCAGAGGAGCATTAAGGATTGTCAATTTTCGATTTTCAATGACCAGATGAGAATCCGGCATGCCGTTCAATCAGACAATTGGAAATTGGCAATCGACAACGCTTGGCAATCGACAACACTCCCTCTACGGCAGTTTATCCACTGCCCAGTCGTTGTTGCTAGTGTTCACCACAACAACGCTGGAGAAGCGGCGGTGGGCGTGGACATTTTTCGATGGAACTGTAACCAGCACCACCGGGAAATCGTACCGCCCGTGCTTCATCAGCTTTCCACGATCGATCTCATAACCGGAGGGTTCTGGGTTGGAAAAAAATCGCTCCACCACGTCTCGATTGGCTGCATCCTTGGCATGACCGCTAAGCAGAGCCATGCCGTTCTCGAGGTCGCCGGCCTGCCAGGCTTGCAGGAAGTGGTCGGCAGCCGCGAGAGCCTGCACGTATCCGGAGTCCAGCGCCGGAGCAGGCCGAGTCTTGGCCGACAAAGACGACAGCGAAAGAGTGATGCAGAGCAGCAGCGAAGACAGGACAGATCCCCGCGCTATTGCATGTAGGGATTGGCGAAAGTACATGGAAATATTATGCTGGATGCGACGATTCAGACAAAATGCGACATTGTTTTCTCTAGAAGCCATCGATGGCTTCTAGACTTCAGGGTGCTCGTCCAAGTATTCCCGCGCTCGCTGAGCCATTTGGCGCTCTCCTTTGTATGCTAGCAGCTTTGGAGCTTCTTCCAGGCGGACCCACTTCGCGCGCGCCACTTCAATTCGCATTTCTGGGGCGATCTCGTCGATGCGTCCGGAACGGTAGCGCATCAGATAAAAGCTGACTATCTTGAAAACACGCCCGCCATCGCCCCATGTACGCGTGTAGACGTACTTGATATCGCCAAGTTTCGCGACCAGATTGGCAGTCACTCCGGTTTCCTCATAGACTTCCCGCAGCGCAGTTTCCAGTGGTTTCTCGCCCTCATCCACTAGGCCTTTGGGTAGCGCCAGTACGGGTTTTGCGGCCTTGACGGCTGGTCCGGATGGCTCCGCCGACCGTTCCGATTCGAAGGGCAATTCGATAGCAGCCAGCCACCAGTCTCCCTCGTGTTTTCGGATCACCACGCCGCCAGCCGAGATCTCCCGCACCATACAATTCGTAAGTTAGCAGTATTGCGGGGGTTAGTCACCTTCACAAGGGAGGCGCAGGAAAGATTAACCCTGGAGTAACTTCGGGAGGTTTCAATCGTAACTCATGTAGCACCAAAGTGGACTGCAGCTTTCTTCGACAACGTGGCATCCTAAATGCAAGAGGTAATTGGAAGGAACGTGGGGTCCCGGTGAAAAGCCTTGGCAAGATCATTCGATCGGTACAAGCTTTCGGCCGAGAACTGTCCCGCAAGCCCGGGACGGTCGAACCGGGGCCACTCCCCACGATTGGCCTCGCCCTCGGTGGGGGCTTTGCCCGGGGCATGGCGCACATCGGAGTTCTCAAGGTCCTCGAAGAAGAAGGAATTCCAGTCCACGTTGTCACCGGAACCAGTGTTGGTGCTTTGATTGGCGCTGCCTACTGCAGCGGCGTTTCAATTGAAGATCTCGAAAAGCTCGCGCGCTCCGTTCGCTTCACCACCTTCGCTCGCTGGACAGTCTCGCGTTATGGCTTCGCCTCCAATGACCGGATGGTGTCGTTCCTCACCCGTACTTTGAAAGTGAAAACATTTGAGGAATTGCGCATTCCGCTGGGAGTGACCGCAACCGATTTCAACTGCGGCGAAGGCGTGGTTTTTCATTCCGGATCGATCATCGATCCGGTGCGGGCAAGTTGTGCCTATCCTGGAATGTTTTTGCCGGTGAACATTCGTGGACGCTGGCTGGTGGATGGAATGCTCTCCCATCCGGTGCCCACGCGACCGCTGCGTGAGATGGGCGCGGAGCGAGTGCTGGCAGTTCACTTGCGAGGACAGTGGTCAAAGGACGGTGCACCGCGGCATCTTTTTGACGTGATTGGTCAATCCTTCGCCATCGCCCAAGACATGATGGGCCATCTCTGGCGAGGCGCAGCGGACGTGGTCGTCGAGCCCGACGTGGCTGGCTTCGCCTACGACGACTTCAAACGCGCCGAAGAACTGATCCACAGCGGCGAAGTCGCAATGCGGCAAGTGCTGCCCGAAGTGCGCAAATGGTTGGAGACGCCCGCGGAAATGGTCGTTCCGGCAAAAGTAGTTCCGGTGATGGGGCGTCCTGCGCCTATGCCCGCCGATTGAAGTACCCTCAGTCTCCCACCCTGTCAAGAGCCGCGAACTTCCGCGCCTCCTCACTGATTCTCTTCCATGCCTTCTCCACATGGCGCCCCTGCGTATGGGTTTGACCAACGCACAAGCGCAGAGTGAATTTTCCATTCAGCTTCGTATGAGTAAGGAAGAGATCGCCGCTGCAGTTGAGGCGGTCCATGATGGTTTGATTCACTTCGTCTCCGCCCCTGTGGCGAAAGCACACGAGGTTCAGCGGAACCGGTGCGGCGAGTTCGAAGTTCTTGTCCTCCTGCACCCACTGCGCGAACTGCTGTGCCAACTGCACATGCTGGCGTATGTGGTGCTGCAGACCCTCCACTCCATAGTGGCGAATCACGAACCACAACTTCAGTGAACGGAAACGCCGGCCCAGTTGGATGTGCCAGTCCCGGTAGTCGATTACGGCGCCCGATTCGGTGGCCTGATTGCGCAGGTATTCCGGCAAAATACTTAGCGTCTGAATCAGAGCCTTGCGGTCGGCGACCCAGAAGCAGTTGCAGTCAAAGTTGGTGAACATCCACTTGTGCGGATTGAAGTTATAGCTGTCGGCGAGTTCGACTCCGTATTGAAAGTGGCGAAATTCCGGACACAGCGCCGCGGTGCCAGACATGGCCGCATCCACGTGCAACCACAGATTGTGCTGGTGCGCGACCCGAGCGATTTCGGCGATCGGATCCATCGCGTTCGAAGATGTCGTCCCAACCGTTGCGCAAACAAAGCATGGAACCAACCCAGCGTGTTTGTCGACTTCAATCTGGTGCGCCAGGGCGTCTGGCCGCATGGCAAAGTGTTCGTCCACTTCGATTAGCCGCAGGTTAGAGCTGCCGATGCCCGCGATCATTGCCGCTTTCTGCAGCGATGAATGAGTTTGCGTGGATGCGTAGGCAACGATGCGCCCGTCGCATCCCTTTTGATTGCTGGTGTAGTTAGTGGCGCGCTCGCGGGCGGTCAACAGGGCGCACAGCGCCGCACTTGAAGCGGTATCTTGCATGACTCCGCCACCGCTGCTCGACGACAGAAACTTCCCGGGCAGGCCAAGTATGTCCACCAGCCAGTCAAGCACATGCGTTTCCAATTCCGTGCAGGCTGGGCTAGTCGACCACAACATGCCCTGCACGCCCAGTCCGGAAGAAAGAAGATCGCCGAGAATGCCAGGTCCAGAAGCGTTGCACGGAAAGTAGCCGAAGAAGTTTGGCGATTGCCAGTGCGTAACTCCGGGCAGAATCAGTTTCTCAACGTCTTTGAGCAGCGCTTCGAACGGCTCGCCCTGCGCCGGAGCATTCGCCGGCAGCGAGGAGCGAATCTCGCCCGGCTTCACCTGGGAGAGCACCGGGAATGACTCGATGCGAGAGTGGTAGTCGGCGATCCAGTCGATTACGGCATGACCGTGCCGGCGGAATTCGTCGGGCGTCATGTGAAAAGATTTTTCTTGGGGCACTTGACCTCGCCAGATAAAAGGAATTCCAATCAGCTCAACTGTCCGAAATACACTCGTGTCTTGTACTCGAAGCCCGTTCGTCCCTCAACTGCGTAAGCATCGAAGATGCGCCGCAACTCGCGCAGCATCGGCGCGTATTGTGGATGCTCAGGCCCAGGCGCATACGACGACGAGAGCAGACGGCCTTCCACGCCGGCATACTCGAATTCCTGGCGCATCTCAAACACTTGCTGCTTGAACGGAGCGGGATCAAAAAATTCATTTACCGAGTCTGTCGTGCGCTCATGACGCACCTCTTGGTAGTCGGTACCATAGTCGAGCAGTAGCTGTTCGTAATCGCGGAGAAACTTTGTCGAATCCGTCAAGCGCTCGTTCCACAGAAGGACGAGCCAACCGCCGGGTTTCAGAATGCGAACGAACTCGCGCCTTGCTTTCTCGCGGTCGAACCAGTGAGCCGCCTGGGCCGCGGTGACAAAGTCAACACTTTGATCTGGCAGAGTCGTTTCTTCGGCGCTTCCGGCAGCACTCGTATATTCCTTAAATCCTGCCAACAGACGCTCCCCTGCCGCGCGCATCTCGCCGTTGGGTTCGATCCCGAATACCGCGTTTCCGTTTTCCAGCAACATGCGAGTCCACAGGCCGGTGCCGCTCGCAATGTCCGCGACCACGTGGCTAGGCGCGAGGCTGCACTCGGTCTTCAGCGTCGTGAGCACTTCCAGCGGATATCCTGGTCGGTAGCGTACGTAGTTTTCTACGCGATCGGAAAAGCGGCTGGTAGCATTGGAGGCGGGCATTTGGTTAAAGAACAAGCAAGACTATTTATGCTTGCCAAGAATTATTTTAATTCCCGTACTAGGGTACTGTCCTCCGCTAAGTACGTTACTATTTCAAAAATGATGTTTAGCCTGGCATGAGAGTTGTCATCAAAGTCGGAACCAGCCTGATCGCTCCGCGGGGCCAGATCGATGCGAATCTGCTGCGCTCCATTGTCGATCAGTTCGATCTCAGCAAGAACGAGTATTTGATCGTAACCTCGGGTGCGATTGCCGCAGGCATATCAGGATTAGGACTGCGCAAGCGGCCCAGCGGTATTCGCGGCATGCAAGCCTGCGCGGCCGTCGGGCAAAGCCAGCTGATGCATACTTATGAGCGCCTGTTCTTCGGCAAGAAGGTGGTGGCGCAACTTTTGCTTTCGAGCGATGACTTTACTTCTCAGCTTCGCTATCGCAATTTGCAGAACGCACTCGCTAAACTGCTCTCGCTCGGTGTGGTGCCCATCGTGAATGAAAACGACAGCGTTTCGGTGCGCGAGTTAGTTGGCGCCTTTGGTGACAACGACGAACTGAGTTCATTGCTCGCCACTGCGGTGAAAGCCGACTGGCTTCTGCTGCTGACCGATGTCGATGGCTTCTATGTTCCGAACGGATCCAAGAAGCCGCGGCTGGTCCGCGTCGTGCGCAAGTTGACTCCGGCGCTGGAAGCGCAATGCAACGGGAAGAACACGCTGGGGCGCGGCGGCATGATTTCAAAATTGCGCGCTGCAAAGCTGGCCAGCGAAGGCGGTGTGCACGTGGCGATCGTAAACGGACGGCATCCTCGGGGAATTGTCCTCGGCATGGAACGCAAGATCGGGACCTATTTTCCGCCGCGACAAGGAAAAAGTGGATGACCACAACCGTTTCCAACGTGGCCTCCACCCAGGAAAAGTTAGTGCGTGCGCGCGAGGCATCGACCAAGCTGGCATTGCTGTCCACGGACGAGAAGAACTCGTTGCTGCTCGCTATTGCCGTCGCGATTGAATCCCAAGCCGAAACAATTCTTTCGGCGAATCGGCAGGACGTAGAAGGCTCCGGCCTCGAAGGCGCCATGCGCGACCGCCTGATGTTGAATGGGGTGAGAATCAAGCAGATGGCGCAAGGTGTGCGCGACGTAGCGGCTCTGAGCGATCCGATTGGCGAGACTCTGGCGGAATGGACACGACCTAACGGCTTGCGCATCCGCAGGGTGCGCGTACCGCTGGGGGTGGTGGGAATCATCTATGAATCGCGGCCGAACGTCACAGTGGATACCGCTGTGCTCGCGCTGAAAACCGGCAACGCCATTGTGTTACGCGGCGGCAAAGAAGCGGCGCGCAGCAATCAAAGGCTGGTAGAAATTCTTGCTGCGGTCCCCGGAGTTCCGTCGGGCGCGGTCGAACTTCTCGATGCGAGCACGCGCCAGTCCGTGCAGGAGCTGATTAAGGCCCGTGGTTTGGTGGATGTGATCATTCCGCGGGGGGGCGCGGGGCTGATCAAATTCGTTACCGAGAATTCCGCAGTGCCCGTAATCGAGACCGGGGCTGGGAACTGCCATATTTTCGTCGATGAATCCGCTGATTTTGAGATGGCTGACCGCATCGTAATCAATGCCAAAACGCAGCGACCATCGGTGTGCAATGCCGCGGAAAAATTATTGGTGCATGAACGCGTCGCGGCAGAGTACGTCCCGCGAATCGTGAAAAAGCTGATCGAAGCAGGCGTGGAAGTCCGCGGAGACGAAAACTCTCGCAGCCTGGCTGCAGGACTTAACGTTATGCCAGCTGCACGGCAGGATTGGGGAGAGGAATATCTGCGGCTTTGCATCGCCGTTAGCGTAGTTGCGAGCGCGGATGCCGCAATATCCCACATCAATCGCTATTCCACCAAGCACTCGGATTCTATCGTGACGAGCGATGAGGCCAGTGCTCGTAAATTTCTGCGCGGAGTCGATTCAGCAGCTGTGTATTGGAACGCCTCGACCCGTTTCACCGACGGTGCGGAGTTCGGCTTCGGCGCGGAGATGGGCATCAGCACGCAGAAGCTGCACTGCCGTGGTCCTTTTGCGCTGGCGGAGCTGACTTCTTCGAAGTACGAGATTGTCGGGACGGGGCAGGTGCGGTAGCTCTCTGTCTTAATCCAAGGCAGCTGAGGATTGCTTTCTCGAAGCCTTGGGAGCGGCAGAACGCCTCGCTGGCGCTGCGTTCCTACCAGCTTTCCTGCTGTTGCGCGCCAGGTAATATTCGTGGTTCACGCTCACGTCGCTTAATCCGCTGGTTCTCTTGGGCGTTTTCAACGGTCTGCGCACCTGGGGAAATCCGCGAGCACTGAGATATTCGCGTAACGCGGTCTGCATAAGAGTCGTCAGTGCGGGGCGGACTTCCTGGGCTTGGAGGTAATTGTCAACAGCTTTGGCCACGTCGTCCGGAAGGCTTATACTGGCGCGCTTCATATGAACAATGTACCATCTGGTGACATTGGTGCAATAGAAGATTATGGTGACGATGGTGCAGAGATGGCCGATAGCCTACACAGGGTGGGCTGTTTGACCAGCCGATAAGGCAGGCGTATAGGCGCTCGCTATCGAGGCTCCTCGTGTGGGAAATTATTTTCGCCGACAAATTTACCAAAGGCCCGGAGCTCTTCGCCAGTTTTCGTTTGCCCTGGCATCCATTTCCCTCCTGCCCTGCTAATCCCGGCGACAATCGCAGCCCGTCCACTGCCCGTTGAGTCCTCGCAGGCGTGAGCCAGCGGGCTGCGCCCGCTGGACAGGCGAGGGCGGCTGTCCCCACACATGCCAACCGCTGTGCTAACTTACTTACTTTCACTGCGGGAGCCTCATGAGACTGTGTTCATCAGTTCCTCTTTTTTCTTCGGTCGTCCTCCTTACGTTTCTATCTCCTAGTGTCAGCGGCCATGCGCCCCAACCTTCCGCCGCGGCTCAATCCATCTTCGGTTTTCGCGACGCCGCTGCCGAAACCGCCGCGGAAACTCGTTTTCTTGCTGTTCCCGACCCCAAGCTGGCAGAAGAGCACCTTCGCACGCTGACCCAAGCCCCGCACATGGCCGGTACTCCAGAAGACAAAGCCACAGCCGACTACGTTGCACAGAAGTTTCGTCAAGCAGGACTCGACACCGAGATTGTCGAATACAAAGTGTGGATCAACTATCCAATGGAGATTAGCGTGGATGTCACCGCGCCCGCCGGAGTCGAAATGCACGGACCCACGCGTGAGCACGTCGACGGAGATCCTTACGATGACGACCCGCGCGTGGTGATGCCGTTCAACGGCATGTCGCCGTCCGGAGATGCCGAAGGGGAGGTGGTCTATGTCAACTACGGTACGCCGGAAGATTTCGAGAAACTGGATAAATTGAAGATCGATGTGCGCGGCAAAATCGTGCTGGTGCGCTACGGGCAGAACTTTCGCGGAGTAAAAGAATTCATCGCACAGGAGCGCGGCGCTGCCGGAGTGATTATCTATTCGGATCCCTACGATGACGGCTGGCGACGTGGGGATAAATATCCCGATGGGCCGTGGCGGCCCGATACCGGAGTGCAGCGCGGCTCGGTTGGCTACATGTTCGAGTATCCCGGCGATCCGACGACGCCTGGAATTGCCTCGCTGCCGTCGCTGCCTGAGAGCAAGCGTCTTTCTCCCGAGCAGTCGGCACAGATGCCGAAGATTCCCGTCACGCCGCTTTCCTATCACGATGCCGCGCCCATCCTTCAGCATCTGAGCGGGCCCGATTCGCCGCGCGAGTGGCAGGGTGCGCTGCCCTTCACGTACCACGTGGGGCCGGGACCGGCGCGGGTGAAAATGCACCTCAAGCAGGATTATCAGTTCCGCACGCTATGGGATGTGATCGGTCGCGTACGCGGCAGCGAGTTGCCAGACGAGTGGGTGGTTGCGGGCAACCATCGTGACGCGTGGGTTTATGGTGCCGTCGACCCGAACAGCGGGACGGCGGCAACGCTCGAGAGCGTGCACGGTGTCGGCGAACTGCTGAAGTCGGGGTGGAAGCCGAAGCGCACCATGATTTTTGCCAGTTGGGATGGCGAAGAAGAAGGCCTCATGGGTTCCACGGAATGGGCCGAGCAACACGAATCGGAGCTAGCCAATGCACCCGCCTACTTCAATATGGATGTTGCTGTCTCCGGCCCGAAGTTCGGCGCGTCGGCCGTGCCCAGCCTGAAGCAGTTTTTGCGAGATGTTGCCAAAGCCGTGCCCAGCCCCAAGGGTGGCACTGTTTATGAGACTTGGCAGAAGGTGGATCACGCCGGCAGCTTGTCGGCGCAGTCACCGGCGGAGGCTAACGACGATAACCGCCACGCACCGGCAGTCTCTGTGAAAGGCGATGTCGCGGTCGGCGATTTAGGCAGCGGCTCCGATTACAGTGCATTTCAGCAGCATTTGGGTGTGCCTTCCACCGATATCAGCTCGACCGGCCCCTATGGTGTATACCATTCCGTCTTCGACAATTTTGCCTGGTTCAAGAAGTTCGGCGATCCAGATTTCGTTTACGAGCAGCAGATGGCGCGAGTATTCGGCCTCGAGGCCTTACGCATGGCTGATGCCGACGTGCTGCCCTACGACTACGAAGAGTACGGCAAAGAGATTTCCGCTTACCTCGATACAGCCAGGAAAAGAGCCGAGGACAAATTAGGGGACCGCCCACTCGACTTCAGCGCCGCGATGGCTGCCGCAAAGCATTTCCGCGAAGCAGGCGGAAAGATTAGGTCGAAGCAGAAGAATCCGCCGCGAGATCCTGCGCGGTTGAACCAGGCGCTGCGTAGCGGCGAGCGTGCTCTTTTGGTGCCCGACGGACTGCCCCACCGTCCCTGGTTTCGCCATGCCATCTATGCTCCGGGCGAATACACGGGCTATGCCGCCGTCGTGATTCCGGGGGTAAATGAAGCTCTGGACAAAGGGGATGCAGAGCGAGCGCGTCAGCAGTTGGCAGTCCTTGCGGCTGCTCTCGAGCGCGCTGCCAAGGTCCTGGAAGGCTACCGGTAGACCACGTGAATGCCACCCACGCTCTCGGACAATTCCTGCGCACGCTGCCGCACTCGGCGGCGGCGACGTTTCTGGCGCTGTTTCCCATCGTCGATCCTTTCGGAGGCATTCCGATCTTCTTTACGATGACCTCTTCCTGGTCTCCACAGGATCGCCGGCGCACCGCCTTAAAGACCGGCATATGGGTCTTCGTTATCCTGGTCACATTCCTTTTCTTTGGCCGCTTCGTTTTGTATTTCTTCGGTATCTCGCTGCCGGTTTTGAAGATTGCCGGAGGCCTGATCGTCGCCAATACCGCCTGGGGCATGGTGACATCGCATGCGCGCATCACACCCGAGGAGAGCCATGAGGCGGAAGAGAAAGAAGACATTTCCCTAACTCCGCTCGCGATGCCGCTCATGTCGGGGCCGGGAGCCATTGGCGTTGTGATGGCGCTGGCCGCGCACGTAGATAGTGCTGCTTCCTACATGGGCATGGTCATCGGCATCGCGGCGGTGGCGCTTTCGGTGTTGTTGTTCTTCTGGCTGGGAGGGCCGCTGGTGCGGCGGCTAGGGCCGAGCGCGGTCGGAGCCATCAATAAAATTTTTGGCTTTCTGATTCTTGCTATTGCCGTCCAACTGGTGTGGGATGGCGTAGCGGATTTCAAGAGCTAGCGCTTGCTGCGGACTAAAGGGACTATGCGGACAAATGGGCAGGCAGAAGACCTTGACGCAAAATCAATCCTCTTCGCGCGAGTGGAATTCCGACGCCTATCACCGGCTTTCCGAACCACAGGTCAGTTGGGGAAAAAAGGTCCTGTCGCGGTTGCGGCTGCGCGGAGACGAGGCGGTGCTCGATGCCGGATGCGGCACCGGGCGGCTAACCGCCGAATTACTTGACGCGCTGCCCCGTGGCCGCGTAGTCGGCATCGACCTCTCGCAAAACATGTTGAGATCTGCACGCGAGCACCTCGCACATTTCAAACCTCGCGCGAATCTAGTCCCGAATCTCGTCCTTTGTGATCTGTTGCGCCTTCCGTTTGAAGCTAGCTTCGACGGGATCGTGAGCACGGCGGCCTTTCATTGGGTACTCGACCACGATCAATTGTTTGCGAACCTGCGCCGGGCTCTGGTTCCTGGAGGATGGCTGGAAGCCCAATGCGGAGGCGGACCCAACCTATTCTGCGTGCGCAAACGTGCGGGCGAACTGGCGGCAACTCCGAAATTTGCTTCGTTCTTTGCGGGCTTCCGTGAGCCTTGGCTTTTTCAGGATGCCGAGAGTGCTGCGCGGTCCCTTCTACGTGCCGGGTTCGTCGAAGTAGAGACCTCGATTGAAGCGGCCCCCACGATCCTCGACAGTGCGGGGCAGTACAACGAGTTTGTGCGTAACATTATTCTGCGGCGGCATCTGGAGAACATTCCGTCCGAACAACTTCGGGCGGAATTTATGGCAGAGCTGACGGATCGAGCCTCGGCGGATAACCCGCCCTTTTCATTAGACTACTGGCGCCTCAACCTGCGCGGTCGCGCTGGCTAAGACGAATTCGCTTGAGGCGATGCCCGGCCTAGCTTCGACTTGCCTTTGCCCAATCTGGAACAGGCTCGAACCACTGACTTCCAGACGGCCCGAGAACCGCGACAAGCCGGTAACCCTCTTCGGTTGAGTTGTCGAACAGGATGGTGTGGTCGGCGCGCTCCATCGCTATCGGAAGACTCTTGAAGCTTCGCTGGTAACGCCGGCGGACGTCGCTCTCCGGGACATCATGGCCACCCGCGAGAACTCGATTTCTGATTCGTGCCAGGTTGATCTCAACATTCTCTGTCCCGATGTAGACCAGCACGATCTCGAAACCACGAACTCGCGCATCCACCATCATTTGCGGATAGGTGTGGCCCGAGAGAGTGGTTTCGACGGCGAAGGTTTCGGCGCGGCTGAGGTGCTGTTTAGCGGCGTTGAGAACATGCCGGGCGGATGCGATTGGGAAGGTTGAAGGGACGGTGGACCGTAGGGTCTTTCCAATCGCGTCCGGATCAAGAATCGGAACGCTTGCAAAGGTTTTCCGGTCCCAGCGGGTCAGCGTTGTTTTGCCGCAGCCGTTGGCTCCGGCAATAATAGTAAGTCTTGGCGGATTCACCGAGCTTGCCGCGGTGGCTCGCTTCGCCGGCGTACGGCTAAGATGTCTCGCAGTTGCTGGCGCTCCACAGCCACGCCGGAGCGTGCAGCCTCGGCCATTCTTTCCGCGAAGGCGACCCAGTCTGTCGCTGCGTCCATCTCGCGCAGGATGGAAACCGCGGCAACGGCAACGTTGTGACACAGCTGCGCCTCTGACTTGCTGGTATTCACGTAGCCCCAATGAGCGATCCGATTTCGTCGCCTGAATAATTGATTTTGGAAATATCGGGTCGGACTTGCTTCACGTGAATCTGGAAGCGCAGAGAATATCGCGCTCGCCCTTTTGCTTGTTGCGACAAACTTGTCGAATGTCGTTCCCACTAGTCTTTGCGAGACGAACCCAGCCGAGCTCGGAAAGCCACCACTCTTCGGAAATTCTTTTTCCCATTCTGCCTCCTGAGTGGGAGTTGGAGGTTTGAACGTAACCGCATAATTTTCCATTCCTTTTAGCTTCAGGAACAGCCGGGTAAGAAACGATTCAACCGCCATGACTGCAACGACAATTGAGAGGCTGTAATCCCCCCCATCTAAGTCTGCCTTGCTCCGGTACAAAAGCCTCTCGCCAGTAACGCTTACGCTGACCGGATCAATGAGAGAAGCGACGGACCCACAACTTGAGCACGTCGCCTCCCTAAACTCGGCATCCCCATGGGCGGTAAATACGTAAGTTCCTCCGCAGTCACATCCCCGTTCAATCGGTATCTTCATACTCCTTACCTCTACTTCAGCGTCACCCGCCGATCCACCAGTTCCGAATAATCCCTCTTCTCGATGCCGCAAGCCTACTTGTTATACTCGTCCACCTTTGACGAGTAGCTCATCGAGAGGATTTGGGGCGCACAGCACTATTTCTCTTTGACTTTTTCCGACAATTCGCGAAACTCTTTGGCTTGCTTGTGGCTTGCCTTTATTTGCAACTGTGCGAGCTGTCGAGAGTTCTCAGTCGTCAGGATCGGCTCCAAGGCCTCCAGTTCCATCGCGACTTCGCGTGCGTGATCGGCCTCTTTTAACATCAAATGTTCAAATTTCCGGACTGCCTCGTGGTGATCCATAGACCTCGCTTTGGGGAAGATCCAAGTGCGTGCTTTACTTGATGGACACGAGCCTCTCCACCAGCTCCGAATAATCCTTTTTCTCGATCCCGTGGACCTGCTTGTTGTACTCGTCCACCTTCGACGAATAATTCATCGAGCAGAATTTCGGGCCGCACATGGAGCAGAAGGCTGCCTCTTTGTAATAGTCGTCGGGCAGGGTTTCGTCGTGCATAGAGCGGGCGGTTTCGGGATCGAGCGAGAGCGCGAACTGCTTCTCCCAATCGAATTTGTAGCGGGCGTAGCTGAGGGCGTCGTCACGGTCGCGGGCGCCAGGACGCTGGCGGGCGATGTCGGCCGCGTGGGCAGAAATCTTGTAGGCGATAATGCCGTCTTTCACGTCTTTTTCATTTGGTAACCCTAAGTGCTCCTTCGGCGTGACGTAGCACAGCATGGCCGCGCCGTACCATCCGATCATGGCCGCACCAATCGCTGAGGTAATGTGGTCGTAGCCGGGTGCGATATCAGTGACCAACGGGCCCAGCGTGTAGAAAGGAGCTTCGTAGCAGAGCTCGACTTCTTTCTCCACCTGCTCCTTGATCTTGTCCATGGAAACATGGCCGGGGCCTTCGATCATCACCTGCACATCGTGCTGCCAGGCTATTTTCGTCAGCTCGCCCAGAGTCTTCAGTTCGGCGAACTGGGCTTCGTCGCTGGCATCGGCGACGCAGCCGGGACGCAAGCCGTCCCCTAGCGAAAAGCTGACGTCATACTTCTTCATGATCTTGCAGATATCGTCGAAACGCTCGTAGAGGAAATTCTGTTTGTGGTTGTAAGCCATCCACTGCGCGAGGATGGCGCCGCCGCGGCTTACGATTCCGGTAATACGCTTCGAAATCAGCGGCAAATATTGAATCAGCACTCCGGCGTGGATGGTCATGTAGTCCACGCCCTGGGCGGCTTGCTCTTCGATGACTTCGAGCATTACATCGGCATTCAAGTCTTCCACCCGTTTCACGCGCGCGATGGCTTCGTAGATCGGAACTGTGCCGATGGGAACGGGCGAGTGGCGAAGGATCGCCTCGCGAATTTCGTGGATGTTGCCACCGGTGGAGAGATCCATGACCGTATCGGCGCCGTAATGCACGGCGGTGTGCAGCTTTTTCAGTTCTTCGTTGATCTCCGAAGTGACCGCCGAGTTGCCGATGTTGGCGTTGATCTTGCATAGCGAGGCCACGCCGATCGCCATCGGCTCCAGTTCCGGATGATTGATGTTGGCGGGAATAATCATGCGGCCGCGGGCCACTTCGTCGCGTACCAACTCAGGCGCGAGTTTTTCGCGGTGGGCGACGTATCCCATTTCTTCGGTGATCACGCCATTGCGCGCGTAATGCATCTGCGAGAAATTGCCGTCGGTGTTCGCCCGCTTGCGCTGCGTCAGCCACTCTGCACGCGGCTTGGGGACACTGTATCGGTTACTGCCATTGCCAGAATTGCCATTGGTAGAGGTCATAGGAGTGCCAGCTTTCGTCTTTCTTAGCGGGATTCTAGGCACCGATTATACTCGGACGAGGAGAGAAGTGGTACGACCACTTGCTCTTCTGCCGGAAAAAGGCAGGTGCGAGCGCCGGATCGCAGGAAGCTCAGGCTGGATCCGATCCGCGTGCTATTGCATTTGCTCAGCGCACTCTATCGAAGTGCAGCCGCCAGGCCCCTGAGTGCGAATGTTGCCAACGCCGTTCTTGATGTGGATCGCTGCCATAGTCGCCGGATATGCCCACCACAGCCTCCGCACGGCCATATCGCCTGGAATCCAGGAGTGCGGCTTCTTGAGCTCATAAGCCAGGAGCAGTTCTGCAAGGTAGAGTCCCGCATACTTGGCGACCAGGTGCTGGTCCGGGGGAACGGTGGTGACCCAGGGCGCGCCGGCGGCGAATTCATTGTCGAGCACCAGCTATCGCGAAGTGTACCGCAAACTCTCGGCGCCACCGAGCGCTCCCATCAGAACGAGGAATTTCTTGTCTATGACTCGGTGCGCCGCGGGCGCAGCGGGGACGGGAGACGATTGGCTGAAACTGGGCGTGAAGCCGCCCGATGGGTCGATTTCGGCGCGCATTTCGTTGGGCGTCCGGTTGAGCATGTGATCCTGGCTCAGAGCGCGGCCGGTAATCAAGAATAAGAGGGCGAATAAGCGGACAGTCGGCAAAAGACTTTCTCCTTGGCGTTGTAGTCATGTGGCGCAATCGCAGGGGGACCGCTGCCAGGCGGACGATTTCGAGGGAGACGCGGCTATATATTGTTCAGCAGGAAGCGTGCAAACTCTGCGCCAACACAGCGAGAGTTCTTTTTCAACGAGATAAGTGTTGTTTTCCAGAAAATGGAGCGCGTCGCGGTGGTGAATGCGCAAGAGTGTTGCGCGCTCTAATCTCTTTATTCTCTTATGATTCACTCTTACGATTCCGCCCCGGAGCCTACCTTGTTCCCGTTCAGAATGATTGTTGACACTCGATAGAGTGTCGAAATGCAAGTTCGCAATGGAGAACTTCCCCGTGCGCGCCAGCTGGCGCGCGCGGGGAAAGAACTGAGCCGCGAGGCCCGGGCCCG